>MDTD01096684.1_pt1 | contig 16090 bp, 12 predicted proteins | sample 811221 | NCBI WGS metagenome assembly MDTD01 (sample SAMN05326646, study PRJNA326480) | marine metagenome | isolation source: seawater | place: Pacific Ocean: South West | collected 2011 | reverse complement strand
TTTATGCTTGTCAGTGGGCTCCTGAGTATGTGGATCTTTAATACTTCAACCACGCTTATGCTTTTACCTGTTGGTCTAGCTGTCGCTGCAGTGGTTAAAACAACAACAAATCAAAAAAATGAATTAGAATTCCAAAATTTTCAGGTTTCATTATTGTTGGGTATTGCTTATGCAGCAACGATTGGTGGGATGGCAACCATTGTTGGAACAGGACCAAATGTAATGGTAGTTGGGCTGCTAAGTGACGAAGGTATTGAAGTTGATTTTCTTGACTGGATGTTACTAGCAACACCAATTTCATTGATTATGCTTGTGACTGGGTGGCTGCTATTAACTAATATTATTTTCCCAAGTAATCTAAGTGGTACAAATAAAACTAAAGAAGAATTAAATAAAATGTATAGTAAGCTCGGGAAAATGAGTGAAGATGAACGAAGAGTCTTCATTATTTTTTGTATAACAGCTTTCTGTTGGATATTTAGAAAACTAATAATATTAATTCCTGGATTTGGTGGTCTAACGGACTATGGTATTGCAATATTTGCAGCTTTAGCACTTTTCATTACACCCTCAGCTAAATCAGGAGGACTATTAGAATGGAGTGCAACCAAAAACTTGCCCTGGGGAATATTGATTCTATTTGGTGGAGGATTATCCATGGCTGCCCAAATTAAAGCTACTGGTTTAGGCGCATGGATAGGATCATTCTTCTCAGTACTGGGCAGTGTAGAGCCGATCATTTTAATATTTATTATTGTCACAATAGTTGTATTCCTTACTGAAATTACATCAAATAATGCAACCACAGCAACCTTTGTTCCAATCATGTTTGCAATTGCATTGGGCTTAGGATTCGATAAAGCTCAGCTAGCAATACCTGTTGCTCTTGCAGCAAGTTGTGCATTTATGTTGCCAGTTGCAACTCCTCCAAATGCAATCGTTTATGGAAGTGAAAAATTTACTATATCGCAAATGATGAGAGCAGGATTATATATAAATCTAATAGGGATTTTAGTTGTCACAATTTTTGCTACCTACGTACTTCCGGAAATAATAAGATGAAACCTTTAGTGCTATTCTTCATTTCATTAAACCTTTTGACTCAAAGTTATTTAGATTATCCACATCCATATCACCCAACATCAACTAAACAAGGTATGGTTGTAAGTCAAAATTATCTTTCTTCTGATATTGGGGCGAAAGTTCTTTCAAAAGGAGGAAATGCAGTTGATGCTGCTGTAGCTGTTGGATTTTCACTAGCAGCAACTTTACCAAGAGCAGGAAATTTGGGAGGCGGTGGATTCATGTTGATCTACGATGCTAAATCAAATGCAATTGCGAGTTTGGATTTTAGATCTATGTCCCCAGAATTAGCCAAACCAGAAAGGTACAGAAGCAGCTTTAAGGATGACGGTGCTCATGATTATGAGCTTACAAGAAAGGGATATAAAGCCATAGCAGTGCCTGGTACTGTTGCTGGCTTACTTAAAGCACATGAAGTTTATGGGACTATGGATTTAATTCAACTTATACAACCAACAATTGAGCTCTTAAAAAAGGGGGTTCCGGTAACAGAAGACCTCTATGGGGCAATTCAGGATACAGAATATTTAACACTTGATGAAGAATCAAAAAAAATCTATCTAAATTCAGAGGTTGTCATTGGTGGAAAGCTTTTTATAGATGATCTCATTAAAACTTTGGAACTAATATCTGAAAGTGGTGTAAAAGGTTTTTATGAGGGTGAAACTGCTGAAAAAATTGAAGCAGCAATGATTAAAAATGGGGGATTTATTAGAAAATCCGACTTAGCTAAATATAAGCCTAGATTTATTCCTGCTATTTCCACCAGCTATAGAGGAAATACCGTATTTACACAGGGTCCACCAAGTGGTGGTGGAGTTGCTATCCTTTCCGCCTTAAATGTATTAGAGAATTTTAATCTTTCAGAAATGGATTATGATAGTGGTAAATACCTGCATTTGCTTGCTGAAGCAATGAAGTTTGGACATCAAAGTCGTTCAAGATATGTTGGAGATCCAAAATTTTATAACGTTCCTCTCGAAGAGCTTTTATCAAAAGATTTTGCAAAATTAAAAAGTCGTACTATCAATCTTAAACGTGCATCAAAACCAGATAGATTTAATAAAAATGCAAGAAATCTAGAAAGACAATTTATAGAATCTAAGGATACTACACACTATTCCATAATTGATGACAGCGGGAATGCTGTTTCTGTTACATATACTCTAGGCTATTCTTTTGGGTCTGGTGTTACGATTGAAGGCACAGGGATACTTGGCAATAATCAAATGAATAACTTTGCACATGAATATGGAAATAATTCATACAGGAGAAGTGCATCTCCTGCCAATAAGCTGGAATCTCTTAAACGTCCAATGAGTACGATGGCTCCAATAATGGTGTTCAATGGTGATGGTAAATTAGCTTTGATTACTGGATCTCCAGGAGGTTCACAAATTCCCAATATAAATTTGCAGCTTTTAGTCAATATACTTGATTTCAATTTAGATATTGGTGAGGCAACAATGCTACCAAGAATACATCAAGACTCTCAAGAACCAGAACTTCTTGTTGAGAAAACAGTAAACTTTGATACGCGAAGACTACTTGAGGTATTAGGACACAACGTTGAAATTTCAGATACAATCGGGAGCACACAGAGCATTCATATTGTAGAGGGGGTTAGGTATGGCTACGCCGACTTAAGGCGCCCTAACGCTAAGGTAAGTATTAAGAAATAGTATTTATCGCTGAATTAAGCCTCTCTATCGCCTTTTCTTTTGTTAAGAGATACAAAGTTGAGTTAAGAGGGGGAGATTTTGCCTTTCCAAGTAATGCAACTCTTAGCGGCAATCCTATTTTTGGCATTGGTAAGCCTAAATCATTTTTTGCTTGCTCAATTACCTCATCAAATGCTGACTCAGTCCAACTTTTTATATTCTCAATTGATCTACAGAAATACTCCAATACTTTCCTACTTTCAAGGAGGTGTTTTTTAAAATCTTCATCATTGTATTCCTTAAAATCACATAAAAAAGGCTTAATAAAAACTGATACTTCTGAAAGATTATTGCCACTACCTATGCACAGTCTAACTAATCTATTTGGATCATGATGTGATGATAAAGAAAAATTATTTTTATTATTAAATGGCTCAAGAAGTGATATTAACTCTTCATCTTGCTTCATAGCTAAATGGCTTTGATTTATAAAATTCAACCTCTCTTTATCAAATACAGCTCCCGCACGCTGAATATCATTTGCTTCAAATAGTTTAATTAGATCTTCTATGGAAAAAATATCTTCTGTTGTATTTGACCACCCTAATTTAGCAAGCATATTTAAAAGTGCCTCAGGAAGATATCCTTCCTCTTTGTAGGACATTAAATCAGTAGCAGCATGTCTTTTAGATAATCTTTTTCTATCTTCACCAAGCACCAATGGTAAATGAACATATTGAAAGCCACTATAATTTAGTGCCTTAACAATTTGAATTTGTTTGGGAGTATTTGGTAGATGGTCCTCTCCTCTAATTATGTGTGTGACATTTTGAAACTCATCATCAATTACATTGCAAAAATGATACGTTGGCGAGCCATCACTTCTAAGTATTACTAAATCATCTAATTCTTTATTGAGAAATTCAATTTCGCCGTATACCTGGTCATCAACTAAAGTAGAGCCATCTTTATCTACTTTCAATCTTACTGCCCCCTCATCTTTGTAGGCCTTGCCCTCTTCTACCAATCTGCTTGCCTCTTTCTGATAAACGTCATATCTATCGCTTTGTTTTATTGGTTCTAGATCAGGCTGAATACCAACCCAATTAAGACCATCCATAATTGCTTTAATGTATTCTTCTTTGGAACGCTCTTTATCTGTATCTTCAATTCTTACTAAAAATTTTCCCTTAAATTTTTTTGCAAACACATAATTAAATAGGGCTGTTCGAACACCTCCAATGTGTAGATATCCTGTCGGGCTAGGTGCAAACCTTGTCACTACATCTACCACTCTATTTTCTCTCCAGATTTTTGTGATAGCTTTTCTAGAAATTTATTATGTGCGTCAAGATCATCGGAACTTACAGATGCTTGAACTACTTTAAAATTTTTTGATTTTGAATTTGCATTATCATTTTGGGAAATAAATTCATCATTTGTACTTAAATTTAATTTTACTTGGCCGCCTGTGAGGTTTAAATATACATCAGATAAGATTTGCGCATCAAGCAATGCACCATGAAACTCTCTATCATAACCAATTATGTTAAGTCTCTGTGTTAAAGCATCTAAAGAGTTTTTTTGCCCTGGAAAAGTTTTTCTTGCATGTATTAAAGTATCGAATATTTTACAAATTGTCGTAATATCTTCCACCTTATGTCCAATTAGTCGTAATTCGTTATTTAAAAAACCAACATCAAATTCTGCATTATGAATTATAAGCTCCGCTCCACTCACAAATTCTATAAATTCATCAGCTATATCCTTAAATTTAGGTTTATCTTTTAATTGATCATCAGTGATGTTTGTGATTGATTTAGCTCCCTCACTAATAAGTTTTCCCTCTGGATTGAGGTAAGTTTGAAATGATTTTTTAGTTTTATTTCTACCAATAATTTCAACAGCACCAATTTCGATAACCCTGTCACCAGATTTAAAATCTAATCCCGTAGTTTCAGTATCTAAAGAAATATATCTAGCTGACACTATCAGCTCCCAAATTAGCCAGTTGATCTGCCCGCTCATTCCCTGGATCTCCTGAATGACCTTTAACCCAATTCCAAATAATGTTCATGCTTGTTGATAACTCATCCAGTTCGATCCATAAGTCTTTATTTGCCACAGGTTTTTTCGAAGATGTTCTCCAATTGTTTATTTTCCATTTATTTATCCATTCTGTAATTCCCTGTCTAACATAATTAGAATCTGTAAATAAATGTATTTCTTCACTATGGCCCCTTAAGTGCTTTAGAGCCTCTATTGCAGCCTTTAGCTCCATCTGATTATTGGTTGTTTCCTTCAGTCCATCAAATAATTCTTTTTCTTCATTATTAAAAAGTATAAGAACTCCCCATCCTCCTGGTCCGGGATTTCCCCTACATGCTCCATCTGTATATACTTTAATAGACATAATTTAAGATTATAAAGTAATGAAAATTTTTCACATCCCTGCCTTTTCAGATAATTATATCTGGGCAATTCAAAAAGAAAATTATATCTCCGTAATTGATCCAGGTGATCCAGAAGCTGTAAAAAAGATTATTGATGAAAGGAATCTTAAACTTAAGGATATTTTAATTACCCATCACCATTTTGATCATACTGGCGGCATATTAGCTTTAAAAGAAATAATGGATGGGCTTGTTTATGGTCCAAACAACCCTAACATTAAAGGCATTGATACGTCTTTAAGTGAAAACCAAAAAATTAGTACCCTTGGTATTGAGTTCACAGTTATAGAGACTCCCGGGCACACTCTAGATCATATAAGTTACTTTTCAGAACAAGAAGATATTCTATTTTGTGGAGATACATTATTTTCAGGAGGATGTGGCCGTTTATTCGAAGGAACATATGCACAAATGCATAAATCTTTATCAAAACTAAGTAAATTGCCTAATACAACTATGGTTTACTGTACCCATGAATACACATTATCGAATTTAAAATTTGCTTTAACTCAGATAGATGATCTTGAAATTAAGGAAGAGGTGGAAAACCTAGATGAAATTCTTGCAAATGGTGGGATTTCTTTGCCAAGTACAATTTTAAAAGAAAAGAGAATAAATCTTTTCTTAGGATTTAAAATTCCAGATGATTTAAAATCATTAAATTCCGAGGATCGATTTAAAGAGTTAAGAATTAGAAAAGATCACTCCTAAAAAAAGGAGGCAAAGCCTCCTTTTCTATTAATCCTACTAGTTAGTAATCAACGCTAAAACCAAAAATAACAACTCTTCCATAGTTATTATGTAATTCCCTATCGTAATTACCATTTGCGAAAAATACTGGATCAGAATTATCTAGATTTCTCACGACTAACCTTAATCCAACATTATCAAACACCTTATAACTAGCTCTTAGATTGATTTGTTCCCATGAATCAACTTCACCCTCAGGCAAATAATCTGCAGTAGTGTTGTTAGCATAAGAATCAATATACTCATACTCAACACCCAGTCGCAAACCATTTACAAATGGTACATCCATACCAAGATCTGCCTTATACCTAAATTCAGGTCTACTTGGTAACCCAACTTGATCGATGATAGGTCCATTAAAGAAAGCCTCGCTTTCGTCATCAATCATCTGTGTATAAACTAAACCTGCATCGAGATCGCCGACCAGGGTGTTAAATGTGCCTCTGTATTTCATATCAAATCCACCTACAGTCACATCGTTCCCATTTATTGGGTTATAAAAACACTCTTCTAAAGGTCCAGTGTCGCTACCTGATCTAGTGCAAAATGCTCCTTGAGAAGTCAATTGTGTAGATAGGCCTAACAAAGAAGCGTCAATAATATCTTGTACGGATATAGTGGTGATTATTCCCATTACCGTTGTTTTAAAAAAATCAAATGCTATTGAGTGCGATCCGGCTAGATTAAAATCATAAATCAATCCAAAATTTAACGATTCTGATTCCTCGGGACCAAGATTAGGGTTTGCGCTGATGTATGTATTTACTTGGTTATCTTGGCAGTCTGCCCTTGAAATTCCGTTTGCTTCGCAATAGACATAATCCACATGAGATTCAGCACTAAATGTAGTTGCTCCAAACATCGAACCTAATCCTGGAGCCTTAAATCCTGTTCCAACAGAAGTTCTTAATGTTAGGTTATCCATTAACTGATAAAGTGCTTTCGCAGTATATGCAAAGTTTGTTCCAAAATCAGAATAATCATCTTGCCTTCCAGCAAATTGAATCTCACCCCTGCCATCAGAAAATGGTGTAGCAGTTTCAAAATATATTGCTGAGTAATCTCTGGAACCACCGTCAGAATTACCAGACGACCCCCCAACATTTCCAACTTCGCTTTGTTTGTCAAATAGATTTTCATATGAAAATTCCGACTGTTCAAAGCCTAATACAAATTGAGTTCCACCAAATATCTCACCACTTACAAAACCTCCAAGAGATTTAAAATCGGATGTCGCTGTTTCGGTTGGTGAAGCTGTGTAGTAAGCAACAGCATCAGGCTCAAACGGATTTGTCCATCCATTAAAAATACCATTCTCTTTAATGCCAACAGAAACTGCAGTAAATTCAGGCTTTTGAAGGTAGCAACAATCATAATCATCATAATCTGTTTTGTTATATTGCAATGAAAGATCCCACTCTAAGCCATTAAATGTGCCTCTCAAACCTGCAACTGCATCTGCAGTCCAATCAGTCCAAAAACTTTCTCTAGGTCCTATTTCTATAAATCTTTTTCTAAGCTGCGCAGGGACACCCAGTGTTGCAGTCGTTCCATCTGGTAGTCTCGCTTCTCCGACACCAGCAGGGAAAACACTTATAAAGGCAGCTGGTGGAGCATATCTCCCATAAGCTTGGTTTCTTGATGCAACAACTCTTGTATAAAATTTTGCCCAATTAAGGCTTGAGTCAGCACTTACAGTAAATGCATCAAATTTCTTTCCAGCATTCTGAGCCATGATTTGGGTATAGTCGAATAAACAAACTGTATTCTTTACTCCCTCAGTGGGTGAGTTTCCCCAGGTATAAGTTTCTCCATTGTTAACAAATCTTGAATCACCCTGACAAGATGCATCAGGAAAATAGGTTCCCTTTTTATATGTCACTCCGTTTGGTGCTAGCCAATCTTCGTTTAACCTGTAATTGTATGCATATGTAGAAACATTGAAAGATGATGCATAATCTCCGTCTGTGGGCGCTCTACCAGCATCATAAGGTCTATCAGCTAGGAAAATAATTCCTCTCTCTTGATGTTCATATGTGAATGTTACAGAAGCTTGATCAGAAACTACTCCCCCTACAAAAGAAAATGTCTCCTCACCACCGCCAGGTTGTTCGGGCGATGACACTGTGCCAGAAAAACTCATTCCTTCAAACCCTTTTTTAGTAATTACATTTACCACTCCACCTATTGCATCAGATCCATAAACCGCAGAAGCCCCATCAGCTAATATTTCAACCCTTTCAATTGCTGATGTGGGAATCAAATTTAGATTTGCAGAATTTCCACCAAGTTTCGGTGACCCAGGTAGACGTTTGCCATCAATTAGAACTAAGGTCCTGGAACTTCCTAAGCCTCTCAATGAAAGTGTTGACTGAGATCCAGAAGAACTCCCAGACCTCTCATAAAATGATCCATAAGTATTTATTGGAGTCTCTCTTAATACATCAGAAATGCTCATTTCACCCGTAGCTTGAATAGCCTCTTGATCAATAACTATTACTGGTTGCGTGCCAGTAAATTCACTAGTTGTAATACGTGATCCAGTTACAACCACTTCTTCTATATCCTTATCTTCTTCAATATCCTCTTGAGAAAAAATATTTTCAGAGAACAATAAAGAGATGATAATAGTTAGAAGATACATCGAATTTTTCATAATTACCCCTTTTATTAAATTAATTGTTTCGCTTTAATCTCGTAAATTTTACTTTATTTGTTGCTTTGTTGAAGAATTAGGAAGAAAAAACTATATTTTTTACTTTGATAATTCCTTTTTTCGTATAATGCAATCATGGTAAAAGGTAAAAAAATCCTAGTTATTGGTCTTGCAAATAAATACTCAATTGCTGCATCGATCTGTGATTCTCTTTATGAAAATGGTGCTGAACTAGCATTTAGCTATCAAAACGAACGATTCAAAAAATTTATTACCGACTTTGCTAAATCACATGGCAACGCACAAACTCATGTCTGTGATCTATCAGCTGACGAAGACATAAAAAATTTAATTAAGAATGTAGTGGAGAAATGGGGAGAAATTGATGGAATTGTTCATTCGGTTGGATTTGCCCCTGCCGATCAAATTTCAGGAAACATTGAAGACTGCATTACTCGAGAGGGTTTTGCGATTACTCATGATATAAGCTCGTACAGCTTTGCGGGAATTATAAAAGAAGCCGTTCCATTTATGTCTGAATCGTCATCAGTCATTACTTTAACTTACGTTGGTTCGCAGGAAGCAACCCCAAATTACAATGTTATGGGTATGGCAAAAGCAAGTCTAGAAGCTAGTGTTCGGTATTTTGCTGCATCATTAGGTCAAAAGGGAATTAGAGTAAATGCTGTTTCTGCAGGACCAATAAAAACTCTAGCAGCTTCAGGAATCAAAGGATTTAGATCTATGCTTAATAAGCACGGAAAGGAAACTCCTCTTGGAAGAAACATAACAGCAAACGAAGTTGGAAATGCTTCCATGTTTTTGTTGAGTGATTTATCAAGCGGTATAACCGGTCAAACTATTTATGTAGACGGTGGATATAGCATTCAAGCTATGAAGTTTGATTGACAATAAGCTGATTTTCTGTGTACTTATCATCAAGACCATATTCGGTTCTTAGTGTGTTAAAAAGGTATTGAAGCTGACTTGATCTTGACTGAGATATAATAGAAGCCCTATCCTCCTCACTTACAGAGCTGGGGTCCCCTGGTTTTCTTTCTATTACATCGTATATAAAAAGTTGATTGTTGATAAGTTCTCTAGAAACTATGCCTGTATAAGGTTGGCTAAAAACGATATTGACAACATCATTAGCTAGTAGGGATGTGGTTCTGTTGATATTTTGAAATTCCTCTATCTTAAATCCATTAATTGGAAATGTATTTCTTAGAAAGTTTTCTTCGAGAATTATTTTTTCTTCTGAAGCATATACGTTTTCTAAGATACTTAATCTATTATCTTCAATAAGAGTCTCTATAATTTCCATTTTAACCAATTCGTAATCCTTTATGTTTTCCTCCTCTTTTAAAACAGGCTGTACAATTTGAAAGCTATTTGAGTTGATGTTTAGCGGATCCGACCAAAGATTTAAGCTTGATGTAAAAATATTTTCTTCTTCATCAATACTAAAACCAGTTTCACCCTTTGTTGTCAATGGGATAAGTTTTGCTGTGACCTTAAACTGCTCTTCAATTTGTTTAAGGTTAATCGCAGTTCCAGAAATTGAATTTTGTACATTTAGAACTATGTCTTCAAATTTTATGTTTGCAATTTCATTTGATAGTTCATCATATTTCTCTTCGAAAGTTTCTATTTGGGCTTTATTAACATCCGTAACCTTTAGGAAGTGAATATTGTTTTCAAAAACAATTTTCTTTGAAATGTCACCTTGATTCAATTTTGAAATTTCAAGTTCAAATTCCTCCGGGAAAACCTGTCCATCTGTAAAACCTAAGTCTCCATCAACTTCAACTGTACCATCATCATCAGAAAACATTTTTACAACCTCACTAAAGTCTCTGGTCAAGAAAGCCTCCTCTGCAGATGTAATTTTATTATTGAATTCTTCTTCGCTTTCATAATTGTCTCTAATTATCATTACATGGGATATTCTTTTTTCACCCTCGGGAATAGAGTCTAAATATAAGTTATAAGCATCCTCAAGTTCATCGCTGCTTGCTGTAAGCTCTAATTTTTCTTTATTAATGGAAACTAAATTGAATGATACTTTTTCAGGTTCAAGGAACTTTAAGTTATTAGCACTGTAATATTCTAACAATTCAGGTTCATCTGGCTGATAATCTGAAATTACATTGGAGGTGTCTAAAGTTACAAATTTAATTGTTCTTTGTTCAGTTAAAAGATCTAGATACTGATCAAGCGTTGAATCAAAAACATTAACCAGAGAATCTAGCAAAGCAACTGAGAGATTTAATTTTAAGTCACTGGAGTAATCCCTAATAAGTTGTTCTTTAGATAAATTAAAATTTATTAAGTAATTTTTAAAAGCCTCTTGGTCAAACATGCCATCAATCTGAAAAGCTTCGTTTCTAGAAAGTTCAGTTTCAATATAGTTTTGTGGAATAATTAAATCTAACTCATCAAAAAATTTTATTATTGAGTATTTTTCTATTAGTGATGTTTTTGCTTGTTCCTCTATAAATGAAGCCAATGGTACAAGGTCAATTTGTTGACCAAATTGATCTCTTATATTTTGTTCAATCTGATTTTTTGTTCTGAAATACTCAGATTGAGAAATTCCATAATTTCCAATCTTTGCGTAGTCATTGTTGGTAAAGGTTTGAGTAAATGTAGGTAGGCCCAAAAACATAAATGTTAGGGCGACTATGCCTAGAAAAGAAAAGGCTACAATACCTTGTAGCCTCTCTCGTAAGAAACTGATCAACTCAGTTATTGATTAGTTTACTGAAGCTTTAAGTGCTTTACCTGCTTTAAACACTGGTACGGTTGCTGCAGGAATGTGAATCTTCTGTGAAGGATTCTGTGGGTTGATACCCTCTCTAGCAGCTCTCTGTCTTACAGAGAATGTTCCAAAGCCTACCAATGAAACAGAATCACCTTTTGCAAGTGCACCTGTTACAGCGTTAACAACAGCATCTAATGCTTTAGCAGCATCGACTTTTGTGCTACCAGTTTCACTGGCAACGACATCAATTAAATCAGCCTTATTCATAAAATCTCCTCAAAACGCCTAGTTAAAGGCTTTTAATAACATTAGACCCTAAAAATCAATAAATCAAGCAAAACTAGATAAAAAATCAAACTTTATTAATTTCTAGATTCTTGACTTTATAAGCTATGGGTGGTTCAAATAAGGGCTTCGTTTAGAACCTCTTTAATATTTTCAACCGGAATAATATTAAGGTTCTTAAGTACATTTGGCTCAATTTCCTCTACGTCGCCTAAATTTTCTTTTGGTATTAAAATATTTGTAATGCCACTTCTTTTTGCTGCAATTAGTTTTTCTTTAAGGCCACCAATCTTCAATACTTTGCCAGCTAGTGTAATTTCTCCTGTCATAGCTAAATTTGCTTTGATATCTTTTGAGAGAACAACAGAAGCTATTGCTGTACACATTGTGATTCCTGCTGAGGGTCCATCTTTTGGTGTTGCTCCCTCAGGAACATGAATATGCAAATCATGTGTTTCAAAAAAATCTTTTTTTACCTTTTGTTTATTGGCGATGTTTTTTGCTACTGTTAGCGCTGCTTGTATTGACTCTTGCATGACGTCTCCTAGAGAGCCTGTTTTTATAATTCTTCCCTTTCCAGCAATCAATGCAGCTTCAATTTTTAGTAACTCACCCCCAACAGAGGTCCAGGCTAGTCCGTTTACTTGACCTTTTTGATTCTCCTCATCAAATTGTCCAAACTTGTATGGTTCTGAACCTAGAATATTTCTAATAGCTCTATTATCGATTTTTGTAGAGGGTGCTTTTTTCATAGAAATATCTTTAACCTTTTTTCTACAAATTTTATTAAGCTGCCTATCCAAACTTCTTACACCTGCTTCTCTCGTATAATTTCTTATTATTTTTAATATTGAATTCATGCTGAAAGAAACCTCTTCGGTTGTTAGCCCGTTTTTATCAAGATTTCTTGGAATAAGATAATTTTTAGCAATATTCAATTTTTCGTCTTCAATGTATCCTGGTAATCTTATTATCTCCATTCTATCTAGGAGTGGTGGTGGAATATTTAACGAGTTAGCAGTGCAGATAAACATTACCTCTGATAGATCATAATCAACCTCTAAGTAATGGTCATTAAAACTATTATTTTGTTCAGGATCTAATACCTCTAATAGTGCTGAACTAGGATCTCCTCTGTGATCCATTCCCACCTTATCGATTTCATCTAAGAGGAACAAAGGGTTTTTTACTTTTGATTTTGAAAGTTTTTGAATAATTTTGCCTGGCATTGAACCAATATAAGTTTTTCTGTGTCCTCTTATTTCTGCTTCATCTCTTACTCCACCAAGTGAAAGTCGTATGAATTCACGATTAACAGATCTAGCAATTGATTCTCCCAGAGATGTTTTACCTACTCCAGGGGGTCCAACAAAGCATAAAACTGGGGCTTTCATTTTTTTGACCCTCTTCTGTACTGCTAGATATTCTAGAATTCTTTCTTTAACTTCTTTTAAGCCGTAATGATCTTCATCTAATATTTTCTTAGCTTTTTCTAAATCAACATTGATTTTTGTAGTTTTGTCCCAGGGCACCTCAAGCAATGTATCAATGTACGTTCGCACAACAGTCGCTTCAGCAGACATTGGTGACATTTGTCTAAGTTTAGAAAATTCTGAATTTACTTTTTCTAATGCCTCTTTTGATAATTTTGTTTGTTCAATTTTTATTTGAAGTTCATCTAACTCATTCTTTTCCTCACCAATCTCGCCAAGTTCTTTTTGAGCAGCTTTAATTTGTTCATTAAGGAAATATTCTTTTTGTGATTTTTCCATCTGCTTCCTCACTCTCCCGCGGATCCTTTGTTCAACCTCAATTAGATCGATTTGCGATTCAAGGAGACTCGATAAGAATTCTGCTCTTTCTGATATTTTTTCTTTTTCCAAAATCTGTTGTTTGTCTTTTATTGACAGATGTATATTTGATGAAATGACATCAACAACTTTTGAGAGACTCGCCATAGATTGGACCTGATTTATAATTTCAAATGATACCTTTTTAGACACTGATACAAACTCTGTAAACTGATTCTTAATTGTTGCTAACAAATCTCTTTCATATTTTGAATCTTCTATTTGCTCCTCAATTTTTTGAATATTTGCGAAATAACCTTTATCGATAATTACTTCATCAAGCGAAGCTCTTTGCAAACCTTCAACAAGAATTTTTACTGTTCCGTCTGGCAGCTTTATCATTTGAAGCAACGTTGAGATAGTTCCTACAGTAGGCAAATCTTCAATGGTAGGCTCCTCATTTGATGGTGAATTTTGAGCGACTAAAAATATTTTTTTATTTGTTCTTAATGCATCTTCAAGAGAAAAAATAGATTTCTCCCTACCCACAAAGAGTGTAGATACAGTATTTGGAAATATGACCACATCCCTCAATGGGATCATTGGCATTTTTAATTTGACATTAATTTTTTCTGGCATTTAGTTGGCAGCTTTTTTTACTATTAATTTAAATGGATTTTCTCTTTTTTTGACAAAGTTTTTATCAATTAAAATTTTTTCAACTTTCGTTGTTGATGTAGGGAGTTCAAACATAGATTCCTGAAGAATGTCTTCAAATATCGATCTTAAGGCTCTTGCGCCAGATGCACTTTGTTTTGCTTCCTTAGCAATTTCTTTAAAAGCATCCTTAGAAAAATCTAAATTAATTCCATCAAGCTTAAAAAGATATTGGTACTGTTTTGAAATTGAGTTCTTGGTTTCTGACATTACTTCAATTAACTCTTGTTCACTTAACTCTTCTAATGCACCTATCACAGGAAATCTTCCAATAAATTCTGGGATAATTCCGTATTTTATAAGGTCTTGACTGTTTGCCTCTTTAAAAAGACTTCCCTTATTTTGCTCTTGTTCAACGGTCTCATTTGTTTTAAATCCAATTGATTTGTTTGAAATTCTTTTTTGTATTTGGTCCTCAAGACCATTAAATGCCCCTCCGCAGATGAACAATATATTCTTTGTTTCAATTTGAAGAAACTCTTGTTGAGGATGCTTTCTGCCGCCTTGAGGAGGTATTGAAGCGATCGTTCCCTCAATTATTTTCAATAATGCTTGCTGAACTCCTTCACCAGATACATCTCTTGTAATGGATACATTTTCCCCTTTCTTTGAGATTTTATCGATTTCATCTATATAAATTATTCCTTTTTGTGCTTTCTCAATATCATAATCACAATTGATGAGAAGTTTTTGAATAATATTCTCAACATCTTCTCCAACATAACCAGCTTCAGTTAAGGATGTTGCGTCTGCAATTGCAAAGGGTACATCAAGATATTCTGCAAGGGTTTGCGCAAGCAATGTTTTGCCTGAACCTGTTGGTCCTAATAAAAGGACATTACTTTTTTGTACATCAATGTCGTCCTTCTTGCCTGATAGAACACGCTTGTAGTGATTGTATACAGCAACCGAAAGTTTCTTTTTTGCATCGTCCTGTCCAACAATTATGTTATTTAAATGCTCATAAATCTCTCTGGGTTTGGAGACTTTTATATCTTTATCTTCCCCTGCAATATCTTCTTCTTTAAGAATATCATTGCACAGATCTACGCATTCATTGCAGATATAGATATTTGGTCCAGCAATAAGTTTTTTAACTTTTACTTGTTCTTTTCCACAAAATGAGCAATTAAGCTTTGACTTCTTGATTTCCATTATTTTCTGTTTTTAAGTATTTCATCAACAAGACCATACTTTACAGCCTCTTCCGCATTCATAAAGTAATCTCTTTCTGTATCAGCCTGAATCTTCTTCATTGATTGAGACGTTGTTTCTGAAAGAATTTTATTTAATTTATCTTTCAATGTAAGAATTTCTTTTGCTTGGATTTCTATATCTGTTGCTTGACCTCTTGCTCCTCCAAGTGGTTGGTGAATCATCACTCTACTATTTGGCAAGGCAAACCGTTTTCCTCTAGCTCCGCTTGAAAGCAGTACCGCTCCCATGCTTGCTGCCTGACCAAAGCATACTGTTGAAACATCACACTTGAGATAGTTCATAGTATCTAAGATGGATAACCCAGAAGTAATTACGCCACCTGGTGAGTTAATGTACATATAAATATCTTTTTTTGGATCTTCAGACTCTAAAAAGAGTAATTGAGCAACTACTAGGTTTGCTACGTAATCGTCGATTCCACCTACGATAAAAATTATTCTATCCTTTAATAATCTAGAGAAAATATCAAAAGCTCTTTCTCCGCGAGAGGTTTGTTCAACAACCATTGGAACTAAATTATTTTCAAACATATGATTAAATATAGAGTACTTTTTATATAAAACAATAAAAAATAGTTAAACTTGGTGTATTTTTACTAAAACTTTAGGTGAACTTAATAAAACTTCAGAAAAATGGGGTGGACGAAGGGGGTTGAACCCTCGACCTCCGGTGCCACAAACCGGCGCTCTAACCAACTGAGCTACGCCCAC
>MDTD01178293.1_pt1 | contig 16091 bp, 12 predicted proteins | sample 811221 | NCBI WGS metagenome assembly MDTD01 (sample SAMN05326646, study PRJNA326480) | marine metagenome | isolation source: seawater | place: Pacific Ocean: South West | collected 2011 | reverse complement strand
GTCCGTGGCCATGACGATAAGCCGGGGGGCATCGGATGGGGTGAAAAAATCCGGACTTGACCCGCCGGTGATGATGATCCGGATGTTGGCTTCATCAAGGCCGGGATTTTTTTCCAGTACCCGGGTGACCACCGTCTTGATCTGCGTTTCCGACCAGGTGGGGCTGATGCCTATTTTCCGGGCCGAAACCATCAACCGGTGGATGTGCTCATCCAGAAAATAAGGGGTCCCCTGAAAGGTTCTCATGATATCGCACACCGCATACCCCCTGAGTATGGAAAGGTCATCCACAGGGATCATGGCCTGGTCCCATGGCAGGTATTTCCCGTCAACAAAAACAGTATTCATGCGCCGTTTCCCATTCTTTTACCGGACGAGTTAAACCCCACCGGATTGAAAATTCAAATCAATTATAGTACAAATTGAATCCAGCAGCCCCCGGTACCGGGCGGATGCTGACCTAACCATAAGCGTCAATGTCCCGAACTTCAATGGAACAAGGTAAAAAAATATGGGTGTGATTTCAGGTATCAGATATAACATACGGGGGCTGGCCCTGGCTGTGAAAACCCCGTCCCTTCTCGTACTCGGTATGATACGGTTTTTTGTGGTGCTGTTATTAACCTTGCTGCTGTCCGGAATGATACTGTACTGGCATGATGATATTCTGGCCATGGTCTGGCAGATGCCTGAAAATCCGTGGCTGGTCTATGTGTGGCATGGATTATCATGGCTTCTGTCACTTTTTCTGGCAGCGATTGCCATGGTGATCTCCTATCTTATCGCCCAGGTCTTTTTCTGTGTCTTCATCATGGACTATATGTCGCAGATCACCGAACGTATTGTTTTGGGGGATGATGCCCGCACCGTACAGGGGTCCATGATAGAATTCTTTTTTTATCTCATCCGCCAGGAAATCCCCAGGGCCGTCATTCCCGTTGTTATCTCGATGGTCCTGGTACTTATGGGGCTGTTCACGCCTTTTAGCGTCTTTGTCCTGGTGCTTTCCTCCGTGGCGGCATCCATGTTTCTCGCCTGGGACAATACTGATTTGGTACCCGCCCGGAGAATGGTTCCTTTCCGGGAACGGGTGGGCTTTTTAAAGTCTAACCTGGGGTTTCATCTCGGGTTTGGCCTCCTTTTTCTGATCCCATGGATAAATATCCTTTTCCTGTCTTTTGCGCCGGTGGGGGCAACCCTTTACGTCATTGACAGGGAACGGCAGGGGAAATGATCCGATCTTTGAACCCGGTCCCTTATCCGGATGGGGATCTTATCTGTAAAAAGGCCGGGGAGGGTACCGAGGTGCGGTCTGAAACCCTTGCAGATGAAAAAGAGGAACCGGTGATTCTCTGCCGGACCTGCAACCATACCGTTACCAAACCCGAGTTCCGCATCACCGTGGACCAGGGATCTGTCCATACCTTTGCCAATCCTGCCGGCCATGTATTCGAAATCGGCTGCTTCAGCGAGGCCCAGGGGTGTACGGCGGCCTCCCCTTCCTCGGATGAATTTTCCTGGTTTAAGGGGTATGTATGGCGGATCGGGATCTGCCGCGGCTGCCAGGCCCAGCTGGGATGGGTATTTTCTGCTGTGAAAGATGCAAGCCCGCCGCGGTTCTTTGGATTGATTCTCGATCAGTTGATTCTTCCGTGAATCCTGTGCCACCCTCTTTGTTTTCGGATGATCCACCCGACCCCGTCTGTCTTTTCTTTAATATTTGACAACACCCCGTTTTTATTGTAAGTTATCAAAATAGCTGCTTCATCAGACTCTAAGCCTCCAATACTGCACCACCACCAGACCATTCTTTCAGTAAAATTCAGGATATCTTTGATAATCGGCCCCTGGGACAATTATCAGAGGTGGCCTTTAATTTAACCCAAGGATACGTAAGGAGTCTTTTATGAAAGAAGAACTAAAGACTGAACATCGCCAGTCCAAAACCTATTTTTCAAGGCGGTCCCCTGTGGACAGGCGGTCCCCCGTGGACCGCAGAATTCTGGACATGGGGCCGGGTTACCCTGGTGTAGACAGACGCATGCGGTTTAAAGACAGGAGAAGGGGCTGGGAAGACCGCTACGGCTGGGAACGGATCAGCAGATGGAGCTCCTCCCCCATTTATTCAGACCTTCCCTGATGGTTGATCGGGCCGATAAAAGAATTGTCATAAGTTCGCGTTCATGATAGAAATTTCATTCGCAAATGAAACCAAATTGCAAAAATTTTCTGCAGTGATGAAGGAATAACTCATGAACGTACTTATCACCGGTGCTGCCGGTTTTATCGGGTCCACACTGGGCAAGCGGCTGCTTGAAGAAGGCCATGCCGTCTGCGGCCTGGACAATCTGAACGACTATTACGATGTGAATCTAAAAAAGGCCCGGCTGGAAAAATTGAAGGCCTTTCCGGAATTTGAGTTCCAGAAACTGGATTTGGCAGACCGGCCGGGCGTGGAAGCATTATTTGAAACCCATCAGTTTGATTGTGTGGTGAATCTGGCAGCCCAGGCCGGTGTCCGATACAGCATTGAAAATCCGGCATCTTATGTGGATTCGAACCTGGTGGGCTTCGGCAATATACTGGAGGGCTGCCGGCACACCAAGGTCAAGCACCTGGTCTATGCCTCTTCCAGTTCCGTGTACGGACTGAATACCCGGATGCCTTTTTCCGTAAGGCACAACGTGGATCATCCCATCAGCCTGTATGCCGCCTCAAAAAAAGCCAACGAGCTCATGGCCCACACTTACAGCTATCTTTACAACCTGCCCACCACCGGCCTGAGGTTCTTTACGGTGTACGGCCCCTGGGGACGGCCGGACATGGCCTTATTCCTCTTTACAAAAGCCATCCTGAACGATGAGCCCATCAAGGTGTTCAACAACGGCAATATGCAACGGGATTTCACCTATATCGACGATATCGTGGAAGGGGTCATCCGGGTCATGAAAAATACTCCCGAAGCAGATCCTGCGTGGTCTCCGGAAAACCCGACCCCGTCTTCCAGTTGCGTTCCCTACCGCCTGTACAATATCGGAAACAATCAGCCGGTGGCCCTGATGGACTTTGTCCATGCAATCGAGGATGCCATCGGGAAAAAAGCGGTCATCGACTATCTGCCCATGCAGCCCGGTGATGTACCGGCCACCTATGCGGATGTGAACGATTTGATCGCTGATACGGGATTTAAACCCAGTACCCCTGTGCCTGAAGGCATCAACAATTTTGTGAAATGGTACAAGGCATATTACGGCATCTAAGGCCTAAAGAAAATCCTCGTGACCATCAATTAAAAAACCCCGGGGAGAATCACCGTTCTTCCCGGGGTTTTATTACAATCGGCCTGTTATTAGGGACTATTCCAGCGCCCGGGAAACAATTTCATATACATTTTTGGACAACCCTTCGGTGCCCGCGATGGTGTTCAGGGCGATTCTCATCTGTTCCTGTCGGCCGGTATCGTACCGTTTCCACAGGTTGAAACATCCGGCCAGCCTGGCAGCCACGTTGTGGTTGAGTTTGTCCAGGGCAAGGATGCGCTCCGTAATAAAGCGGTAGCCGGCACCGTCTGCCCGGTGGAAATGGCTGGGGTTCTGCATGGCAAATGCAAATAATAACGCTCTCACCTTGTTGGGGTTGGCCATGCTGAAATCCCGGTGCCCTGTTAGGGCTTTCACCTGATCCAGGGTATCTGCCAAAGGAGAAGCCGCCTGGGCGGCGAACCACTTGTCCAGCACCAGAGTCTGGTTCTGCCATTTGTCGTAGAATTCCTGTGCAGCCTTATCTCTGAGGTCTGCATCCATTCGGACCATGAGCCGGAAAGCCGCAAATTCATCGGTCATGTTCCCGGCGGCTTCAAACTGCTGTGTCACCAATTGTCTGCCCTCCCGGTCCCCCGTGCTTGCCAGGTAGGACAGGCAAAGGTTCTTTAAGCTGCGGTCCGCCATGGCCTGGTGTGACAGGGAAGCAGGGTCACTGCCGGCACAGCGCCGGTAAGTGTCCACAAGTTCTGCCCGGACTTCTGTGGCCAGGGAGTGCTTCAGAAAGCTGCGGGCCTGGTGGATGGCATCCACATCCACCTTGTCATAATGGTCACGGATCTCCGTTTCCTGTGGCAGGGCAAGGGCTTTTGACAGAAAGGCCCGGTCTTTCTGCGTATCTGTGAGGGCTGCCGTAAAGGCCTGGATCAGGTTGCGGCTGACTTCCAGGGGGGTGGATTCCTGAATTGCCGAGACCAGTTGCTTGATTTCTTTGACAAAGAGTGTCTGTGCTGCATCCCACTGATTGAATTCGTCCCTGTCACCGGCCATGAGAAAGGCCAGGTCCTCATCCGAGAAATCGGTTTTAAGCCGAACCGGGGCGGAAAATTGCCTGAAAACCGACGGGTAGGTGTCTGCTGGCATATCTTTGAAGACAACGGTTTCTTCTTCTTTCTTTAGCTCAATGAGATCCTTGGCTGCAGGAACAGCATTCCCCCGGCTGTCTATGAAACCAATAGATACCGGGATATGAAGGGGAGCCTTTTGGGCCTGATTCCTGTCCGGCGGGGTGGACTGGGTAAAAGTCAAAGAAAGTGTTTTTGTTTGCGTGTCGTATTCTCTATCCATGGTCACCGTCGGTGTGCCCGACTGGGTGTACCAGCGGTGGAACTGCGTCAGGTCTTTTCCGGATACCTCCGCCATCACATCCAGAAAATCTTCCACGGTGACAGCCATGCCGTCAAACCGGCGGAAATAAAGGTCCATGCCTTTGCGGAAACCGTCTTTGCCCAGAAGCTGGTAAATCATCCGTACGACCTCAGCGCCTTTTTCATAAACGGTCATGGTATAGAAGTTGTCCATCTTGATGTAGGCATCCGGCCGGACGGGATGGGTCATAGGGCCTGCGTCTTCCGGGAATTGAAAGCTTCTCAGGTTTCTCACGTCGCCAATCCGTTTCACAGACCTGGAATTCATATCAGAAGAAAACTCCTGGTCCCGGAACACGGTTAACCCCTCCTTGAGGCTGAGCTGGAACCAGTTCTTTAAGGTGATGCGGTTGCCGGTCCAATTGTGGAAGTATTCGTGGGCAATCACGCCCTGGACCCCCATGAAATCATCGTCGGTGGCCGTGGCCGGGTCCGCCAGCACATATTTGGCATTGAAGATATTCAACCCCTTGTTTTCCATGGCACCGGCGTTGAAGTCGTTGATGGCAACGATCTGATAAAGATCCAGGTCGTACTCCCTGCCGAAGCGTTCTTCGTCCCAGCGCATGGCGTCCTTAAGAGAGGTCATGGCGTGGGCGCACTTGTCTATGTTCTTTGCTTCGGAATAGATTCTCAGATCAATTTTACGGCCGGACATGGTGGTGAATTCGTCTTCAAGGACCGCCAGATCTCCTGCCACCAGGGCAAACAGATAGGCGGGTTTTTTGTGGGGATCTTCCCATCTGACCCAATGGCGGTTTCCGTCAAGCTCTCCTGTCCCTGTGGGGTTTCCGTTGGAAAGCAGGAGGGGATACTTTGTCTTATCGGCAATCATGGTACAGGTGAAACGGGTCATCACGTCCGGCCGGTCGGGGTAGGGCGTGATTTTCCGGAACCCCTCGGCCTCGCACTGGGTGCACAACACGGGGCCGGACCGGTAAAGGCCTTCAAGGGAGGTATTTTCTTCCGGCTTTAAAAGGACGGTGATTTCAAGATCAAAACTGTCCGGCGTGCTGGCAAGCCGGAAGGTATCCTTGTCAGACTCGTACTCGCCGGGAAGCAGCACCATGCCGCCGGCCACCACCGAGGTGATCTCGTAGTCCGCCTTGTTCAGCACCAGGGGTGTTGATTTATCCGCAAGATCGGGATCCTTGGTGATGGAAAGTCTGGAAACCACTTCCGTACGGTCATCAAAAATGTGAAATTTCAAATCAATGTGTTCGACATTGAAAGGATAGGGCCGATAGTCTTTGAGGTATTTTGTTTTGTGTGTGCTCATAATACCCGAAAAAATAAAACCGGCCGGAACTCTTGTCAATTGTTGATTTTTGGACCTCCATACTTTAGTATGAGGCTTTCTGAATCAACGACTGCCCCGCAACTGCGGGATAGATAGAAAAAAGGCGGTAAACAGTGTCTGCGGTACTCAGATTTTCCTGCATCCTTATTCTTTTGACCGGAATTCTGTCCGGCTGCGGAGACAGCAATAAAGATAAGGCGGCCAAGTACATAGACAGTGCCAGGCAGCTGATTGCCGCACAAAAACCCGAAACTGCCCTGATCGAATACAAAAATGCATTGGAACTTGATCCGGACAGTGATGTGGCCCTTTTCGAGCTGGCCGAAACATATATCCTGATGAACAAGATTGATGCGGCCATCCGGTATTATACACTGGCGTCAAAAACCAATCCCGACCGGATCGAATCATATCTTCGCCTGGCCCAGATTTACACCCGCACTGACCGGCTCCTGGAGGCCAGGGCTCAGATTGCCAAGGCCAGGGCCGTGGATCCGAAATCCGTCAACGCCCTCCACCTTCTCTCCGGGGTTCAGATCCGGGAGCGTGACTTTGCAGCCGCCATAGAGACGCTCAAGGAGGCTGAAACCATCGCTCCGGATAATGTACAGACCCTTCTGGCATTGGCCCAGCTCTATGTGAAAACCAGAAAACCCACCCTTGCGGAAGCTGCCTTTGAAAAGGCCATATTCCTGGATACCGCATCCAGAGATGCATATATGGGCCTGGTCCGTCTTTATACCGTTCAGGGCAAGGCAGACCGTGTGGCTGAACTAATGGCCAGAGTGGTTGCCACCCCGGGGATTCCCGCAGTGAAGTTTAACGATATGGCACGGTTCTACGAAAGCCGCAGGGAAGCGGGGCAGGCTGAAACATACTATCAAAAAGCAATGGCGGTTGCGCCGGATGAGGTCTTCCCGGTTATGGCCCTGGCCCGGTTCTACACCCGGGAAGGGAATCAAAAGCTGGCCGTTGACACATTGACCCGGGCCATGGACAGATTCCGTAAAAGGCCTGCGGTCAGAAGGATTCTTCTCACAGGACTTTCAAGGGTGCACCAGCATTTCGGTGACATCCCGGCGGCGGATTCCGCCGTCGAAAAGGCGATGGCGTTAAAGGCCAATGATGCGGATGCCATGTTCCAGAAAGGGCGTATCCTGATGGCCCGGGGAAACTTCAAAGACGCGCTGGATGTCTTTGACCAGGTGCTGGCCATCAACCGGTTCCATGCCAGGGCATTTTATTTCAGGGCAATCTGCATCCAGGAACGGGGTGCCTCGGACCGTCCGGAACAGCGGATATTCAGGGCGGCTGCGGGAATGCTTGACAATCCGGAAGAATTTGAAAAGAACCAGGTTCGCGAGAACCTTTTGGCCGCCGTGACCATTGACCCGCGGCTTGTGGAAGCCCGCAGGGCACTGGCTGTCCAGTACCTGATGGAAAAACGGGCGGACAAGGCCAGGGAACAGGTGGATGCAATACTGGCACTTGGCGCTCCGGATCATCTGACCATGAATGTACTGGCAGGTATTCACATGCTGGAGGGAAATCCCCAAAAGGCCGAACAAATTCTCAAGGCCATCGTTCTGGAACAACCCGGATATGTGCCGGCCTATATCCGCCTGGGGTTTTTCTACAAAGAACAAGGAGATGCCGATAAGGCGGTCACCTATTTTAAGCAGGCCTTTGACCGGGATGCCACAGCCATAGGTCTGATTGAAGAAATCGTACGTATACACATCGACCGGAAAACCTATGGCCGGGCCCTGGATTTGATCGAGAAAACCGCAGGAACAGCAGCCAAAGGGACCGAATCATTTTTCAATCATTTGAGAGGCGAAGTCTTGCTGGCACAGGGCAAGGACAAGAACGCCACGGATGCATTTGAGGCCGCGGTTGCGGCAGATCCCGGCGCCATTCGGCCGCGCATGCGGCTGGCCCGATATTGGCTTGGCAAAGGAGACCGGGAAAAGGCCCTTGAACAATACCGGGCTGTGGAAGCTGCGGCCAAAGACTATCTGCCTGCCCTGGGGGGGATTGCCCTGATCATGGATGCAAATGGAGATGTTGCAAACGCTGAGCAATACTATCGCAGGGTGCTGGCCCTGGACGCCAGAAATGCCCTGGCAACCAACAATCTGGCCTTTTTGCTCACCAAAAAGAAAGATGGACTGGAAGAGGCCTTTCGTTTGGCCCAGACTGCCAGAACCCTGGGCCCGGAGAACCCGGACATTATAGATACGCTGGGATGGATCTATTATCTGAAGGGCAGTTATCACAATGCGCTGGCAGAATTTGAAGAGGGGTTGAAACTGGACCCCGAGAATGCGATACTGCAGTATCACTACGGAATGGCGTTGTATATGACCAAGGCTTACGAGCAGGCCAGAAAACACCTGAAAAAGGCCCTGGCGATTGATCCTGACTTTGAGGGGGCCGATGCTGCCAGAAAGATTTTAAATTAAAAGAATAAATTGGCTCAAATGCCTACGGGGCCATTAGAGAGAAAAAAACGTAATAAGGAAAATAACAATGAAACACATCCGCTGCGTAACCGGAACCATAGTGCTCCTGCTGGCGTGGAGCGGCATCGCCCTGGCAGCCCCGTCCCTTGGCAGCATTGACGGACAAATGGGCAACAGCGAATGGTACGGCCTGGAAACCATAGAGTACGGGCATTCGGACGGACACGACTATGATGTCGAACGCCTGGGGCTGATGATCGATGATAACATGCTGTACCTGGGCATCCAGACGGACTACCAGCTGGACGGCGGCTGGAGAACCAACAGTTGGGAATACCGCAAAGACGAATACGGTGTGACACAGTCCTATGGGAACTACTATATAGATCCCGGCGACTTTGCTTTTGATTTCAACGGAGACGGGTCCTTTGAGGCCGGCATTGATTTCCAGATGACGGACAGCGGGGTGACCTTTACCTTTTTTGAGCTGAATGATCCGGGCGACTGGCAGCGGTCTGTGACCCATCCTGAGAATTCCCCCTACACCGCGTATGTGGAAGATTATAAAAACAGCCAGACCAGTGGTGACGGGCCGGACAACTTTGAAGCGGTTATTGCATACACCGACGACAATAACCGGAATCCAGGTGATGTGCTGGAGGCGGCCATCAACCTGGACACCCTGTCCGACAGTCTGAGTCAGTTGTTTCGGGGGACGGATCGCACCCTGAACCTTTACTGGACCATGGAATGCGGTAACGACGGGCTTCTGGTGGCTGAAAGGTATACCTACAATCCTGCAAACCCGGTACCGGAACCTTCAACCATGGTGCTTTTGGGGCTCGGGGTCCTGGGATTATCCCGGATTCGCCGGAGAAGATAACCAGGTGCGGACCGGTGGAAAAGGTTATCTGTGGGCTGCGTCGTATCTGCTATATACCCGATACCATCGAACTTTGAAACCCTCTGAATCAGCCGGAAACGTTTATGCCTGACCCCTTTCAATCGTCCACACAGATCAAGCCCGAACAGGTGTTGGATATTATTGTCAGGAGACGGTGGCTGATTCTTATCCCCCTTTGCATCTCCTTGACCCTGGGGCTTGCCGCTACCCTCCTGGCAAATAAAACCTATATGGCATCCACCCTTATCCTGGTTCAGCAGCAAAGCGTTCCCACCGAATATGTCCGGTCCGTGGTCACCTCATCCATCAACCAGCGGATCAACACCATTTCCCAGCAGATCCTGAGCCGTTCAAACCTGGAGAAGATCATAGACCAGTTCGGGCTCTACGAGAATCAACCCACGATGTACCTTGAGGACAAGATTGCGGGGATGCGCAACCGGATCAATGTCAGGATTGAGAGGGCCAGACACGGAGCCGAAGCTTTTTCCATCAGTTTTAAAGGCGGAGATCCCGGAAAGGTGATGCGCATCGCCAATACCCTGGCCAGTTTTTTCATGGATGAAAACCTCAAGGTCAGGGAGGCCCAGGCCATCGGTACCAGTGAATTTCTGGATTCCGAACTTGAAAAAACCCGGCGCAGGCTTGAAGACAGGGAGCGTAGGCTCTCCGACTATAGAAGCAAATACTTGGGCGGCCTGCCGGATGAACTGGAGACCAACCTGAGAACCCTCGACCGGCTCCAGGAACAGCTGGCGGCAAAAAACGAGGAACTCCGGGAGACCAAATCCGGACTGAACCTGGTGGATTCAAAAATTGCGGATGCCCGGCGGGAGGCCCAGGCAGTGCTCAAAGCAACGGGTACTGCAGAAACCACGGGGATTGCCAGCGGGATATCAGATACCCGGGAGAAGCTGCTTCAGGCAGAACAGGCCTACGAGAATCTGTTGGCCTCGTACACGGAAAAACATCCGGATGTGATCCGGGCCAAAAAATCCATTGAAAAGCTGAAGAAAAGCCTGGCCCACGAGGAAGGGGAGCCCCAACCGTCATCGTCGGACACAAGCCCGGCCGCATCAGAAACCCGGGCGCTAACCAATAGTACCATCAGGGCACTGACTCTTTCCCGCAGCCAGCTTATGGCGGACATTGAGAAACTAAAGGGGGACATCAATACCATTGAAGAAAAAATGGTGGTCTATCAGAACCGGGTGGAAGACACCCCCAAAAGGGAACTGGAACTCCAGTCTTTAAAGCGGGATTACAACAATATCAGGGACATCTTCAACTCCCTTCTGGACAGAAAACTGGAAGCAGAGCTTTCCGTGAACATGGAAAAGAAGCAAAAAGGCGAGCAGTTCAGGATTCTGGACCATGCCAGGATGCCTGAAAAACCCATTTCTCCGAACGTGAAAAAGTTTTTCCTCCTTTCCCTGATTGCAGGACTGGGCCTTGGCGGCTGCATCATTTTCCTGCTGGAATTTTTTGATACCACACTGCGGCGGGATGAGCAGATTGAAGACGATCTGGAGTTGACTATCCTTGCGAGCATTCCCAAACTCAAAGGGTCCGGGGACAAAAACCGATCCAAGCTTGAAGCGCTGGCCTTTCTTGCAGCCTTTTGCTACATGGCGGGGGTCACTGGTTTCTTTATGATTCTCAACGTCAAGGGGCTGGACAGGACGTTTAACTTTATCAAGATGTACGTTGATATTTGACAATTAAGACCTGACAGGGAGCAGCCAGGACATGGGTAAAATTTTCGATGCCATGGAAAAATCGGGTTCAGCAGATACTCCGGCGGTACCGCCGCGTCCGGCCGCTCCTTTTGCACCTGCATCCGGCACAGCCCAGGCTGAAGTAAGGAAGACCGTGCACAATGAAGCTCCCCCGTCGCCCAAGCCGCCTGAATCCAAAAGGGTGAATGTACCTGACCCTAAGACCTTTGAACCTGCGCCCACCACCCGGCCTTCGGATCCGTTTCTGGATTTTGTCCGGAGAGTTCCTGCGGTGGATGCACAAATTCCGGAGCCTGAAAGGGACGAGGGGTTGATGGATGGGCTTCATCCTTCCATTGTAACAGCCCTGAATCCTCAATCGGTGGAGGCCGAGCAGTTCCGTCTGTTGAAAAACAATATCCTGTTTCCGGAAAAAGGGTTTCCCCCCCGCAGCATCATGATTACCAGCCCTTCTCCGGATGAAGGAAAGTCTTTTGTTTCAGCCAACCTTGCCGTGAGCATCGCCCAGAGTATCGACGAATATGTGCTGCTCATCGATTGCGACCTTCGGGGACCGTCCGTACACAAGCTTTTTGGCGTGGAAAACAACAAGGGCCTCAGTGATCATTTGTCTTCCGACATCCCATTGAATGCCCTGCTTAAAAAGACCTTTATCGATAAGCTGACCCTTCTTCCCGGAGGTTCCGTGCCACCCAATCCGTCCGAGCTGCTGTCATCCGAACAGATGCGGACCCTGCTCAGCGAAGTGAAATCCCGGTACAGCGACCGATACGTCATCATAGATACCCCGCCACCCTATATCACATCGGAAACCAATGCCATTGCCAGGGTGGTGGACGGCATTATCATCGTTGTCCGGCAGGGAAAAACACGGAAAAAAGAAGTGCAGGACATTGTGGACATTTACGGCAGGGACAAAATTCTCGGGGTGATCAAAAATTTTGCCACCACCACCCCGATGATGGGGTATAAGTATCAAAAGTACGGCTACGCAAGGAGATAGCACTTAGGCCCCTGATATGGTAAGACTGCTGAAACAATACTTTCCTATCCGGAACATCCTGTTTTTTATTTTTGAAGGGATCATCATATTCGGCTCGGTACTGCTGTCAACGGTGATTTTGACCTATTCCAATTCCTACCTGTTTGATGTGTTGCTGGTGTTGCGGATTGCCCTGGTGTCGGTGATCCTCCAAATCTGTTTATACTATAATGACCTGTATGATTTCAGTATTGCATCGTCTTATGCCGAAACCGGTATCCGCCTGTTTCAGGCCCTGGGGATTACCTCCATCGCCCTTGCCCTGGTTTATTTTTTCTTTCCGCTGGTCATTCTGGACCAGTACGTTTTTATCCTGAGCCTGGTTTTTCTGGTGGTCTTTATTGTGGGATGGCGGATCATTTATATTCATGCGCTCAACCGCGGCCTGTTCAACGAAAACATTATCCTCATCGGATCGGGCGGGCTGGCCCATGATATCTATACGGAAATCGCCAACAATATTGACTGCGGATATACGATCTCTGTGATGATTCCGGATACCATTGACGATACATATGCGGTTGAGATTGACCCTGCCGTGACCGTGCGTTCCTCAAAGTCGAAACTTCGAAAACTGGCCAGAACACACAACGTGAAAAAAATCGTGGTGGCACTCAACGAGATGAGAGGAAATTTTCCCACGGACGAGCTGGTGGACTGCAGGACAGGCGGTATAGAAGTGCTCACTGGCAGTTCCTTTTATGAAACCCTCTCCGGCAAGGTGGTGGTAACCAAGATGCCTCCCTCCTGGCTGATATTCTCTGATGGGTTCAAAAAGTCCAGGACCCGGACATTTTTGAAGCGGGTGGAGGATATCCTGCTTTCCATCATCATGTTGATCCTGCTTTCTCCGTTGCTGGTGGTGGTATCCATTCTGATTAAAATCGATTCCCCGGGGCCGCTGTTCTTTTCCCAGGACAGGGTGGGCCGGTACAAAAAGGAATACACCATGCGCAAATTCAGGTCCATGGTGGACAATGCGGAAAAAGAAACAGGTCCTGTGTGGGCCTTAGACAACGACAGCCGCGTTACCCGTGTGGGCGGTTTCATACGCAAATTCAGAATTGACGAACTGCCCCAATTATGGGAAGTTCTCACAGGCAAAATGAGTCTGGTGGGGCCCAGGCCGGAACGGGAATTTTTTACCCGGGAGCTGGAAACAAAAATCCCTTTTTACAACCAGCGGTTTAACGTAAAGCCGGGTATTACCGGATGGGCGCAGATCTCCTATGATTACGGGGCCACGGTCGAGGATGCGGTTGAAAAACTTAACTATGACCTGTTTTATATCAAGAACATGTCCCTGATGCTGGATGTGGTGATTATACTCAGGACAGTGAAAACCGTGCTGTTCGGCAAAGGGGCCAGATAAATTTACGCGTTGGATCCCGCTGCAGGACCGGCTTCTGATGAGGGACGTTCGACCAAACCATCGGTTTACCCAACTTAAAGGGAATCGAAAAGGCGGAGCTATGCAAATACAACGAAAGATTGCTTTTCTACTGGTATCAGCCCTGATGCTCATTGCCGCAGGCTTTGCTGCGAAAACGGCGTTCGCAGCGGATTCAGGTGCTAACGCATCTAAAAATGCTGCTGTTGAGAAAAACTATCAGATCGGCATCGGTGATATCCTCAGCATTCAAACCTGGAAAGAGGAGGATCTTTCCTTTGACGCCGTGGTGGTCAGAAATGACGGGAAAATCACCTTTCCCCTGCTGGACGATATCCCTGCAGAGGGCAAGACCACCGTGGAATTGAAAAACACGATTCAGGCAAAGCTGTCAGAGTTTGTGGAAGCCCCGTCCGTCACCGTCACCCTGGTCAATCCCGTCAGCCAGCGGTACTACATCCTGGGGGAAGTGGAAGAGGTGGGGGAGTACCCCCTGGTGAAAAAACTGACCGTTGTTCAGGCCTTTGCTTTGGCAAAAGGGTTTACAGAGTGGGCCTCCAAGGATAATATCATCCTGTACCGCCGTAACGGCAGCGAAGAAATCATGATTAAGATAGACTATGACGATATCGTTAAAGGGCGGTTGAATAAGGATATCCTGCTCAAGGCCGATGATATTATTATCGTACCTTAACATCGTTAACCCCAAATAGCGACAGAGGAAAGGCGGCTGCCACAGTGAAACAAACTTTTTCAAGTCCACTGATGATTACCGTTGTTACCTTTGCCATACTGGTATTCGGCACAGTCTACGGCAGGGTGGTGTTCCAGATAACGCCCACACTGACCATCAGTGAAGAATACACCGATAACTTTTTTTCCACGAAAGATAATAAAGAAGAGGAGTTTATCACCGCTTACGCTTTGGGTTTTTCCGCAGGGATTTTGGATGCCAACAAACAGGTTTATTTAAGCTATTCCCCCACCTATCAGGATTACCGGAATCTGGATGACAGGGACCGTATCACCCATATTCTCAGTATGGATGCAGCGTATAGGCCCACAAAACATACAGAACTTGCAGCCCAGGCCTACTATGAAGGCAACAGCGACAATAACTCCGGCGAAAACCGGGAAAACAAAGCCGTCTTCTCCGGTAAGACTGACATATCAAAACAGACTTCAGTTTCTTACGGACACACCTGGAGCGACAGGTTTGAGCAGCAGCTGCGGACCGGAGAATACAAGGCCCATACCATCAATACCACAGAGGTGGGGGCGTCCCGAAAGTTTGGAAAAAAGGATATCTTGGATGTCACTTTCATATATGAGACAGACAATTACGACACCTCAGATGCAGACGGATACGACAAGTTTGAACCGGAAGCTTCGTTGACCTATTGGTTCACACCCAAGGACGGAATGACACTGAGCTTAGGTTATGAGAACAAAGATTCTGATGATGAGGAAGATAGCGAAACCATCAGCGGCTACGCTCAGTATAATCGAAATGTTTCCCGGACGTTTGACTGGTTCCTCAAATACCGCCACGCCTATTCCGATACAACGGACTATACCCATCACATCTTTCATCCGTCTTTAGGGTTTGACTGGGATGTCAGTGAGGATTCCGGTGTCACCGCAGGTGTCGGCGTCCTGTTCCACCAGTGGAGCAACGATAACGACGATGATCCGGACCCGTTTTTGGAACTGGATGCCTTTAAACGCTTTGAGTTCAGCAGGCGGACCGCACTTACCTTTACCGGCGAAAGCAGCTACAGCAGTTCCAGTGATGATGCCTCGAGCCTGGGCTATAACATCTCCTACCAGGCGGGTGCCCAGCTGGAACACCAGCTTATGAAACGGCTGTCTGCATCTATGTTCGGATCATATCAGAGGATTGAATTCAATGAAACGGATCAGAATCGGACCGATGATACGGCAAGCCTTGGCGCCGGATTGAACTGGAATCCGTTACGATGGTTACAATTCAGCCTGAACTACAGCTATACGGATTACCAGACCTCCTCTTCAGACCGGGAGGATTACGAGGACAACCGTTTTTATTTTACCATGACCCTTATTCCGGAAACACCCATACGGCCGGACAAAACAATATCCCGCAGTGAATTCAACGATCAGATTTTTGCAGACGGGTGGAACCGATAAGTGTCCTGGACCAGAACCATCATCATTGTCACTTTGTTCATGCTCACAGCCTGTGTAACACAGATCACCGCCCGCAGTGAGCGGGTTCGTCCCAACCTTTCCTTTGACAGGTTTCCGTTGAATATCGGTGCCTGGCAGGGGACCCGCAGCCTGCTTGATGCTGACATTTTTAACGTCCTCGGGGTGGAAGATTATGTGCTGGCGGATTACCGGCACGTGCGCGCAACAGATCACGGAAGAGAGCGCATCAACCTTTACGTCGGATTTTACCAGAGCCAGTCCCAGGGGGATATCATTCATTCCCCAAGAAATTGCCTGCCCGGTGCCGGGTGGAAAATAACCGACGCCCAGATCGTGCCGATGCGGTTTGACGGTGATGAAAAGGATTCCCGGGT
>MDTD01021572.1_pt1 | contig 16091 bp, 13 predicted proteins | sample 811221 | NCBI WGS metagenome assembly MDTD01 (sample SAMN05326646, study PRJNA326480) | marine metagenome | isolation source: seawater | place: Pacific Ocean: South West | collected 2011 | reverse complement strand
TGGGTCTGTGGTCTAGCGGCTATGACACCTCCCTTACACGGAGTTGATCGAGGGTTCGAGTCCCTCCAGACCCACTACCAAAGGAGCAATTCAACCGGTTGGTCGGTGGCCATGACCTTGGTGATGCCGCTGGTCTCCTGCAAAGCGATGGCTTCGTCAACATCCCAGACAAGGAGCAGGTGAACGGCACGCATCCACAACCCTTCTTCCACGTCGATACCTCGGTGGTCAACGACCACCAAGACATCCTCCAGTTCGCTGAAGGCCAAGGCTGCGGTAGCCTGTGGTAATTCAGAGCCTTTGATGACCAACCAACGGTGGCCTTGAAGCGACGTGCGGATATCTTCGCCAAGGTCGGAAAAAGCAATTGTTCGCACGGTCTCACATCGCATATCGAAGCAGGGCGACGGCGCCCCCAAAACCCAACAGTTGTTCGCCTGCATCGTGGTCAACCGAGCATTGGATGACCTTGCCTGAGAATTTTTCAACGCTCTCAGCCAATTGCGACCATGCCACTTGACCATCTGGGGCTTCATCTTCACGAAGCACGTCAGCCCCGATGAGGAGGGTGTCGACGGCCCCTTCTTCGGTGGCTCGTTGAATGTCGGCCCGCCCGTAGGCGACGGCACCGTTGGTGGAAATACGCTGCCATGCCTCTTCCAGCAAGGAAATCTCCTGAACCATACGGTGTTCTGCAAGCATGTTTCCCGCCAGGCCCTCTCTGAGGACTTCGTTCGCTGCACCTCGCCCTCCCATGCTGGTGCCCACCGACATCATTGGACGGGTGTGGCCCGCTGCCTTGAGGTCAGCGAGCATGCGGTCTCGGTTGCGTCCTGGGCCGCACAGCACCAAAGGCATCTCTGGGTCAAGCTGCTTGGATAAACCGTCAACAATCGTGGCTCGGAATTGACTGGCAATGCCGTCGGTGAGTCGGAGGTCACCCCGCTTCCCTCCTCCCCGCATGGTCCATGTGGCACTTTCTCTCAGGCCTCGAGCGGTTACAAAATACAGAATCATCTCGTCGCCTTCCACCACCAGGAGGGCCACTTGGCCTTGGTTGGCGGCTCGGACGCTCTCTTCGAGCAGGTCGCGGTCAAGTTTTGAAAATCCCTTGTGGGACGAGATTTTGAGTTCATCTCGCAATTCCACGGCGTGGGTGTGGTGCAAACCGACGTCGAATGCGGCCTCTTCAATGATGCCGTGTATTCGGAGAACATCGGTGAACGATTGGTGCTCTGTTTGCTCAACGGCAAGGCGAATCCACATCTTCTTTCGCTCGGCTTGTTTTGACCGGCCTCCTTCATCACCGGCAGTGGTTTGGTCTCGTCTCTCGCCCAACATGCCAACAGACATGCCCGGCTGAATCAACCGAGTGAGGACCCACAAATCGTCCACGGTTTGAACCCGTAGACGCCATTCGTGGTGGTCTCGAAACAGGACGTCCATTCCTTCACCCAAACACGCCGAGGAGGTTCCCGTCTTCATCCATATCCATGTCGAGGGCTGCTGGCCGCTTGGGCAAGCCGGGCATGGTCATCATGTTGCCAAGGACGGCGACTACGAAGCCTGCACCTGCATTGAGGCGGAATTCTCGGACGGGGATGGTGAATCCAGAGGGTGCGCCGAGGAGCGACGCGTCGTGGGAGAAGGAATACTGCGTTTTGGCCATGCACACAGGAAGGTGGCCATAGCCCCAGGAGCGAATTCGCTCCAGTTCACGAACAGCCTTGGGGGTCAATTCAACGCCATCGGCCTTGTAGAGCCGGGTGGCGATGGAGGTCGCTTTGTCGAGCACGTCGGTTTCCGGCGTGAACAAGGGAACGAAGGGTCGTCCCGCCGCAACATGGTTTTGCACCGCTTTGACCACGGCTTCAGCCAAATCCTTGCCGCCAGCGCCACCGTTGGCATGAACTTCGGTGATGCATACTGATTGTGCACCGCTCTCATGAGCCGCTTGGGTGATGGCGGCCAGTTCTGCGTCGGTATCGGATGTGAAGCGGTTGATGGACACCACAACGGGAACGCCGAAGGACGCCATGTTGCGGATGTGTCGGTCAAGATTGGTTTTGGCACCGAGGCTGGTGGCTTCCACGTTCTCTGCCTCGAGGGTGGCTTTGTCCGGCCGGATGCCCCCGCGGTCGCCAAAGGCGCCGCCATGGAGTTTCATCGAGCGTACGGTGACGTTCATGACCACGCAATCCGGTGCTTTTCCAGACGTGGCCGCTTTGATGTGCATGAATTTCTCTGCTCCCATGTCAGAACCAAAGCCCGCTTCGGTCACCACGATATCGGCCGATGCCAGCGCAATTCGGTCAGCGATGATGCTGGAATTTCCGTGGGCGATGTTCGCAAAAGGTCCGCCGTGGATGAAGGCAGGGTCGCCTTCCAGCGTTTGGGTGATGTTGGGCAGGAAGGCTTGGCGCAGGAGCAGTGCCATCGCTCCGGCTCCACCGATGTCGCTGGCTTTGACGGGGTTGCCCTCGGTTGATGTTCCAACCACGATGTCCCCAAGGCGGCGACGAAGGTCAGCATAATCGGTGGCTAAGACGAGGATGGCCATCACCTCACTGGCTGCCGTGATGTCAAATCGGTCTTCGCGTACGTGGCCGTTGGCGGGCCCTCCCATGCCGATGGTGATGTTTCGAAGTGCACGGTCGTTCATGTCGATGACACGTGGCCATGAAATTCGGGTGGGGTCGAGTTTCGCCTCGTTTCCGTGCTTGATGTGATTGTCAATCAGTGCGGAGAGCAGGTTGTGGGCTGAGGTAACGGCGTGCAAATCACCGGTCAAGTGGAGATTGATGTCCTCCATCGGGAGAACTTGTGCATGACCGCCTCCAGCAGCCCCGCCCTTGATGCCGAACACAGGACCCATTGAAGGTTCACGAATCACGCAAGTCGCTGACTGTCCAATGCGATTGAGTGCCTGGGTCAAACCGATGGTGGTCACGGTTTTCCCTTCACCGAACGGTGTTGGGTTGACAGAGGTCACCAGCACCAAACTGCCCTGTGGTTTGGAGAATCGCTCTTTGAGCGCATTCCAACTGACTTTGGCGACCCCGTTTCCCATCGGCATGAGTTCGTGGGAGGAGATGCCCAACTTCCACGCAACGGCTTCAATGGGCTCCATTTTGGCAGCACGAGCGATTTCAAGGTCGGTGGTCATGAGACCGTTCCGGTTCAATGAGTCTTTGAAACCCTCGCTTGAGGCGTTGGCCTTGAGGCCGGTTTCCCGACCTCAACTTCGGTTCCAAACCTCACTCGTCTTTCATCGTGCCCAAGTAATCGGGCAGGTCGACGCCGGCCATCTTGGCGACGTCGTGGACGGGTGGGAGGCTCTGGATGAGCGATGAAACAAAGTTCGAGGTGGCTCCACCTTCGCCGCCGTTGTTGCCGGAATCCCAAACGGTGATCTTGTCGATCTTGAGGTTGGCAATGGCTTCGGTTTGGCGAGCGACCAGTTCTTCGATCTTCTCGACCATCAGCAGCGTAGCAGCGGCCTTGGCATCGCCGCCGGCACTGGCCACCAAGCGGGCGTATCCTTCAGCCTTGGCTTCGAGAACGGCTCGCTGACCTTCTGCTTCAGCGTTGTAGGCTGCAAGGGTGGCGTCGGCCTGACCCTTGGCGATGCGGCGTTGGCGTTCGGCCTCGGCTTCGGCAGCGATCTCAATCTGCTGCTTCGAGACTTCCTCGCGAGCGATTTCCTCAGCACGCAGGCGCTGGCCTTCAAACTCGTACTGAGCCTTCTCGATCTCAACCTGAGCCTTACGCTTGGCGACTTCCGAACGCTTGAGGGCCTCGGCTTCTTTCTCGGCGAGGTCTGCGTTGTAGCTGGCAATTTCAGCACGGGAAAGGTTCTCACCTTCAACGGCCTTGGATTCTTGCTGCTGGACGTAGACACGTCGGTCGGCTTCTGCTTCCTTCTGACCCTTATCGGATTCGGCACGGTTCTTGGCGACCTGAATTTCACGGGCTCGGTCGGCTTCTGCCTGACCGACGGCACCGTCTCGGGTGGCGTTTGCTCGGTCAACATCGGCCTTGGCGATGGCTTCTGCAGCGGCCTTTGCACCGATGGACTTGATGTAATCAGCTTCGTCGGTGATGTCCGTGATGTTGACGTTGATGAGGTAGAGACCAATCTTGTGAAGTTCGGTGTCCACGTTGTTGACCACTTGGCTCAAGAAGGCTTCACGGTCGCCGTTGATCTCTTCAATGGTCAGCGAAGCGACGGTCAAACGAAGTTGACCGAAGATGATTTCCTTTGCCATGGCCTCGATGTCGTTGGGTTGGAGGCCAAGAAGGCGAACAGCAGCGTTTTGCATGATGGACGGTTTTGTGTCGATACCGATGGTAAAGGTCGAGGGGACGTTGATGCGGATGTTTTGTTGCGAGAGTGCGTGTTCAAGGTTGATGTTGATGGTCATCGGTTGAAGATCGAGGAAGGCGTAGTTCTGGACCAGTGGCCAAACGATTTTTCCGCCGCCGTGATAACACTGAGCGGCTCCAGCGCCCTTGGTATTACCGTAGACGACAAGGATTTTGTTCGCAGGTGCAAGTTTGTATCGTGAGGTCGCCACGTAAACTGTGGCGAGCACAATTCCGACAAACAGGGCAATTCCAATGAGGACGAGGGTCTCCATCATGGTTGTGCGACCATGGTTCTCCTTTAAGAGAGTTAACACGGCGAGTTTATTCTTCCTCGGCTACAGCATCCGCGATACTGAGTGGTTTGACGACCAATGTTTCGGCCACGTTTCCGGTGACGACAACAAACTTCCCGGTTTCAATTTTCATCGTTTCATCTTCCGCCACTGCTTCACAGGTGCGCAAGGCGGATTGAAATTCAACCTGGACTTGGCCGGACTTGCCGGGCATGATGGTTCGGTAAACGGTGCCTTTGGCTCCAAGTGCTTGGCTATGGACCACGGTGCCATCGGTTTCCAATCCAGCAATCGCCTGGAAGACCTTGCCGACCATCCACATCGATGCAAGGCCGGTTATGGTTCCGGCTGCGATTGCAGGCAGAGCGCCGTAGTCTCCTTGTGATACAGCAAGACCGAAAATACCGAACATCATCATGAAACTCAGCAGGCCTTGGATGGTCAGCATGTGGAAAACGCCCTCAGCGTCCATTTCAAAATTGACATCAAGGAATGGAATGGCGTCGGCAATGCCGTCCGCAACGCCACCGATCAACACGAGGGCGAAGTAGATGATGAAGAGGATGGTTCCAATCACGGCCATAGCGGCGAAAAAGACATCAATTCCAGAGATGTCTTCAAGGCCAAAAAATTCCAAAATTGACGAAAATCCGAGTACCATGCTACTTCCTCTTGTTCTTTCCTTGCTTCTTGTTCACATCAATGTTCTGCTGTTTTTTCGCAGGACGGATGTAAATGAAGTAGTAATGCCCGTACACGATGGGACCCAGTGAGGCGCCGACAAGTGCCCCAATCCCCCAAGCAGGAAGGTTGAGAGCAACCCCGATGAGCATGACGACCAAGAGGGATATCAAGATGAAGGCCTTTTCAAACAGCATCATGAAGATTGAATCGTCTCGATTATCGTTCACTCGCTCCTTGAGGATGAAGACTTCCATGAGGCCCGGCATGAGGGTTCACCCTCACAAAGCGCCCAGAAGAATCTCAAAAATCACGATGATGAACAAGTAAAAACCAGCGATAAAGGCCACAGGTTGTGGGTTGTTCTCCGCTTCCATGGTTGACTTGTTCACCGACCCCGTGAGCATGTCCCCGAAGGAAGCCTCGTAGGCTTTCTCGTTTTTGTTGGACTGGTAGATGATGAACACCATGAAAGCGATGATGCCGCCCCAAGCGGTTCCGAAGACGGTGCCGAGGTTTTCTTGAAATTCAGCCCACATCTTGAACGTCAAGTACGCTCCGAGCCCAGTGGTCATCAAGCCAACGGCCTTTCCCATGGTGAGAGGGATGGCCCACTCCCTCTTGAAGGTTAACTCTGCATTCGTCGCCTTTTTGTGTTGTGAACCCTTGGTGGTGCCATGGCAGCAATTCGATACGGAATTGCCGGCCAACCTGTGGACCACAGTCTCTCACCGCTTCTGACCGCTTTGGTGGTCAAGCATCTCGGGCTCAACGTCAACGACAAGCACTTGCAGATGGAACTGGTGAATGTTGCCACTATCTCCGATGCCTTTGCATGGGGGTACGCAGGGGCTGTTCCCGAACCAATTCCGTGGGCGTACACGCGATCGGTGTTCAATAAATTCCGAACCAAAGCGCTGCTTAACAAAGCGGTGGAGGCGGCGATGCAGGTGGAGGAATGCCATCCAAACTTGGCAGCCCAACAACCGCCACGCCCTCATCCACAAACCACTGACGAGGGTCTGCCAACCCGGATGTTTGACGAGGAGATCTGGCTCAATTTGACCGCCCCTCTCAAGCACCAACTTGACTCGGGTGCGGTTGTTGCTGTTGACGATTGCATGGTGAACAAATGCGTCAATGCGTTGCGATGGGACGGGCGCGGTTGGTGGTGTGCGGGCGTTGACGGCGAGGGCGTTCTCGACGTTCTCCACCACCACGGCGTCAACCCCGAGGAGCATGTTCTCGGCTTGGTTGGCGGCGGTGGTGCTGCACGTTCAACAGCGGCAACTTGGGCGACAGCAGGAGGTCGCCTCCACCAGTTGACGAGCAAGCGGATGTTGGAGGATGGTCCTTGGTCGGAACATATGACCGAAGATGCACCCACGGTTTTTGTTGATTTTGACCGAACCTGTGAGGTGCCCGCTGAAGCGGTCTTGCTCAAATCATCTTACGAACCAATGGACGGGTCTCTTGATGACAGAGTGGGGGTCATCACGACGAATGGATTGGACGGGCGATGGCTCCTCGTCGCTCAACACTTGGCGTGTTGGCGCCGTTTGTGGGCTCCCGAGCGGGCGGGCGACCTCCCTGATTTGGGGCTTCTCTTGACGCGCTTGCTCGAGGCTGAATGTGTGCTTGCATCGTATGCATGAATGGAAAGACTCTTTGATGCACAGCGTTCACCACGGGTTGAGTGATGGGCATGCTCCGCCTTCGTACGATGCTGACATGCGTTGTTATCCTCTCGCTTGCTTCGCCTTCGGTTTTGGCCTTGCTTGAGGAGGAGACATCGTTTGAAGACCGTCATGTTGGGGCTGATTTCCCCGTGGGATGGACGGATTTTCGCCTTGACGGCCCCTTTTCTCCTCAGGTGAGGATGGTCTACCCTGCCATGTATGACGGAGAGGACAAAGACATGGCCGGTAACGGTCCCTTTTCTTGGTTGGTGTTCATTGGCGATTCGGGTGAATCCATTGACAGTTACACGTTGCTGACCGAAGAACTGACCAAGCGAGGATTCATCGTGGTCGTCACCCAACCCATGTCGGACGAAACGGATATTGAAGCGACGCTTGAATTGCTGACCAGCCTCGCCGAGATTATGTATCAGCAGAATCAAACCAACCTCCATGTCATGGGCAGCGCCGGCAACATCGACCTTGACCATTGGGCCATCGCTGGCCACGGCTTGGGCGCTGCAGCTACCTACCTCGCTTATCCGTACTGGGATTTTACTGAAATATCAGAAGGCGTTCATCCACCGCGAGGGCTCTTCGGTCTCGGTCTCAATCTCGAGGGCGTAGGTGAAGGTTTCTCGTGGGAGCAGGTTGCACCCCCCAACCCTCCAATGCCCAACACCGGTCTCTTCATCACGGGAACCGTGGATGAGGTGGCGCCCTCACAGGAGATGATGGAACGCGTAGAAGAATACGCCGGTATCGGCTGGCATTGGATGCACTTGCTGGGAGCGAATCACTACCAGTTTCAGGACAGTCAAAATTTCTTTGAAAGCGATGGTGACGCTACGCTGAGTCAGTCAGCGCAAATTTCCATCACCTCCGAACACGTTGTGGCCTATCTTGACACTGTTCTCCATGGCGAGCACGACCAGTTCCGGACGGCCTTCAACCGAGCAGAGGGTCCCCGGACGGTCAGCGACGGGAGCGCCTACATCGACGAAGACCTCACTGCGTCGTCCTTCATTCGCTGGATTTCTCAAGACGTCAGCCACAACGCCTCAGCCGTGGTGAACGGGACCGAGACGCTTGACATCCAACTGAACTGGACCCTTCGAGACGGAACGAACGCTTCCCAACTCCCAGCCGGCTGGGACGTGAACATCACCTGCGGATGGTTCAACGGGCCGTGGGAAACGGTCGCCTCTCTCTCCTCCAACGGCACGGCAGGATGCGCTTATCCTCTTGCCCCCGTCGCTCCAGGTTTGCAAAAGGCCTGGATGCGTGTGGAGGTGGAGGGCGCTCCGAGTCTCTTCACCACCACGGTGTTCCGGGAGAACACACCCATTGTGCTCACCTCCCCCAAACCGGTGATTTACCTGGCTCAACACGGCGAGAAAGCCCTGAACGCATCCAGCATCGCCGTTGACCCTGACGGGCAAGCCGTTCGTTTGGTGAATGCCAGTCTCTCGGGTGTTGACGCCAACCATTTCGGCGTCAGTATCGCTGAAGACGGCCTGTCCCTCGTCGTTGCCCACGCCTTGGAGGAGGAATGGTTGGGAGAGTGCAAACTCGATGTTGTCTTGCGCAGCGATGGTTTGACCTTGGATGAAGCAACGACCCAACTACGGGTCGTGCTCACGCCGGTCGACGACCCACCCGTCAAGGACGGAACCGTCCCGATTCAGGAAATGGACGAGGACGGGCCGAGCATGGCGTACAATCTTCTCGAGGTGGTTTCCGACCCGGAAGGCGAGGACCTTGACATCCGAATTGACGGTGAACAAAGCGGTACACAATCGCCGATTCGCTACAGCATCCAAGGTAGCCAACTGACCCTTACACCTCTGCCAAATCAACACGGAGCGACCGTTTTGCAGGCCTCGGTTTCCGATGGCGTGAATCCATCGCTGGTGCTGGAAATCCCGGTCGTGGTGAATCCCGTGAACGACCCCGTAACCATCAACAGTTCTACGTGGGGTAATCTGACCATGAACGAGGATGAAACGATGATGTTGGATTTGGGGCCGCTGGCCTACGATGTTGATGGCGATCCGTTGACATGGACGTTTGAGGGCGGTACAGCCGATGTATCAATTTCCCAAGTCAACAACTCGATGGTCTTCACACCAAGGACGGATTTCTTTGGTGTCATCGAGGATGTCTGGCTGAACGTAACCGACGGTTCAACCACGCACAGTGCGGCGCTTACATTGACGGTTGAACCGGTGGCTGACCTGCCGTTTGTCAACATTGAATCGGTCCAGTTGCTGGGCGGCTCTACGGCCAATATGTACTGGTCGGTGACCGATGTTGACGGTGCAGTGAGCACCGATGCAAATGTTTCGGTCGACAATGTGAACGTGGCCGTGAATCATTCCTGCTTGAGCAGCACAAACGGGGTGTACCAGTGCGTGACACTCCTCCCTATCAACGGAGATTCGTCCACTTCCGTTTACATCGAGCTTGAGATTTACGATGCAGAATTGGGCCGCAGCGTTGTGGCCAACATCGTCTTTGACCCCTCCTCGTCCAACGCCACGAACAACGGTCAAAACGACGTCAGACAGGACGATGCAGGTGGTTTGGGCAGTGGCTTGTTCGTGGGTGCAGGGCTTGTCCTCTTGGTCGGACTCATCGCTGGAGCCGCCATGTTCTTACGCAGCCGCGAGGATGTTGCCGAAGCCGTCGATGTATCCGAGCCGGAACCGGTTGAAACGGCGTCCGGAGGCGGCGGCCTCTTGGCCCGAGCCAACCGGTTGAAGTGATTATAGCGGGATGTTCCCGTGTTTCTTGGGCGGCGACCATTCTCGCTTTGACTTCAGAATGTTGAGGGCGCGGCACAGTCGCAAGCGGCTTTCTTGTGGTTCGATGACATCGTCCAACCAACCGTTTCGTGCCGCCACGTAAGGGTCGCCGAATTTGGCTTTGTACTCGTCGACCAGTCGCTGGCGAACCCCTTCCTTTTCCTCATCGGGCACAGCGCCAATCTCTCTCCGATGAATGATGTTCACCGCACCTTCAGCTCCCATGACGGCGAGTTCAGCGGTGGGCCAGGCCACGTTGTAATCACTTTGCAGGTGCTTACAGGACATGGCGAGGTAGGCGCCGCCGTAGGCTTTGCGGGTGACGAGGGTCAACTTGGGCACGGTGGCCTCAGCGTAAGCAAAGAGGAGTTTTGCGCCATGGCGAATGATACCACCCCATTCTTGGACGACACCAGGAAGGAATCCCGGCACGTCTTCGAACGTGAGCAGTGGAATGTTGAAGGCGTCGCAGGTGCGAATGAACCTCGCCGCTTTGATGGAGGCGTCAATATCAAGACAGCCCGCCAGCACTTTGGGTTGATTGCCAACCACGCCCACGGTTGAGCCGTTCATCCGTGCAAATCCAATGATGATGTTGTCGGCGTAAGCGGGGAAGAGTTCCATGAACACCCCGTCGTCAACAACTTCCTCAACCACGCTGACCATGTCGTAGGGCTTGTTGGGGTTGTCGGGAACGATGTCCTGCAGGGTCTCGTTGAGCCGTGTGGTTGGGTCGCCTGTTGGCACTTCCGGTGGGTCGGCCATGTTGTGGTCGGGAAGGTAGGAGAGGATGGTTGCAGCCAACTCGCAGGCGTCTTCCTCGTCATCGGCAATCAGGGAAGCAATTCCGGAGCGAGAGGCGTGGAGGTTTGCGCCGCCAAGGCCGGCAGCGTCGACTTCGCCGCTGATGACCTCCGGCGTTTCGAGAGGTGAGGAAAGGAAGAGTTGGCCGTGTTCTTCACCCAAGATGGTGAAATCGGAAAGAGAAGCCGCCAGCGCTGAAACACCAACCACCGGTCCGAGTACGACGCTGATCATCGGGATGCGCCCGCTGCATTGCACCAAACGGTCCAACATTTCGCCGGTACCAGCCAGTGCATTCACGCCGTCCTGTGCACGCTGGCCGCCGCCGTCCCACATGGCGATGAGGGGTGCTTTTGCTCGCTCGGCCATCTCAACGATCTTGGCGATTTTCAGGGCGTGCATCTCGCCCATGCTGCCGCCGTGGACGCTGAAATCTTGAGCAAAACAGTAGACTCTTCGTCCCTCAATGGTGCCCTGCCCGGTGACAACACCGTCGCCCAACGTTTGGTGGAGGAACATGTTGTGGTCGTCGGTTCGGTGGGTGACGAAGGTGTCAACCTCGAGGAAGGAACCCTCGTCAAGGAGAAGGCCGATGCGGTCCCTCGCTGTGCCTCGTCCGCTTGAACGAATGGCTTCTTGACGCTTCAAACCTCCACCCAGCCGAGCGCTTTCACGCTTGGCACGGAGGTCTTCCAGGGCATCGTTGGCTTGACTGTCCACGGTTCAATCACATCCGACTCGGTTTTTGATTCAAACGCTCATTCCCACAAGGCCGCTCGGTGTTCGCCGCACAAGTTTGAGGCAAGCGCCTGCTTGATGTCCATGTTTTGGGACAGCACCCAGTGCAGCTTTGCCGTCATGGCTTCGGGTGTTGAACTCACGCCGTGGCCCAAGAGGCCCATAGCCTGCTGTTTTCGCCCTTTCGAGTAGACGTTCATGTCGACCGGCCCGTGGATGCATTGGTTGACGATGAGCACCGGCAATTCTCTGTTGACGCATCGTGTCAAGGCCCGCCACAAAAGGGCGTTTTCAGGAGCATCGTTTTGTGGGTCATCAATGGGGAGGTGGCCAAGACCCGTCCCGTGGATGATGACGCCTTGAACACCGGTGTTCACCACGGCTTCAATCTGTTCTGCATACAACCAAGGCCCGGCAATGAATTGTGCAAAGCGTTGACCTGGCTCGTACGTGGTGGGCTTCTGCGCAATTGGTCGTTCATTCGCTTCATTTCGTGCCTCTTCATACCAAGGAAGGTGTGTGGTCTCGAAGCCATCCGGGGTGACCTCAACCCTTGCGATGGGTTGGCCGTTCACCGCTTGGAACGCGTCCCGTCGAGTGGAGTGCATCTTGCGAACCGCAAGGCCCGAATGGACCGCCATGACGCCGTCGCTCTGTGTGTCGTGCATCACCACACAGACCGAATCGCCAGCATCACCAACGGGGAGCGGGCCTGTAGCAGCCCAGTGCACGGCAGCGAGAAGGTTCTCCGTGGCGTCCGATGAACCTCGGTCGCTTGAGCGCTGAGAGCCAACCATGACGATGGGACCAGCGGGGCGCGTTCCTTTGCCGGCAAAGGCGAAGTTGAGGGCTGAAGAGGTGATGTGAAGCGTGTCGGTGCCGTGGGCGATAACCACGCCACGACAACCGTCAGCAAAGGCATCGGCACACGCGCTGGCCATGATGTTCCAGTGGTGGGGGCGAATATCATCGCTGAACATGTTCCCGATTTTCACGGCGTCCAAACGGGCGATTTGTGCCAGTTCGGGTATGGCGTCAAGCATCTCCTCCGGCTCGAATTTGGCCTCGACGGCACCCGTGGCGTAATCGACTTTGGAAGCGATGGTTCCGCCGGTGTGAATCAAGCGAACCCGAGGGAGTGATTCGTCTTCAGCCGGACGGTGCAAGTCCCCACCAGCAGGAGGCTGGATGGGGTCGAGTTCTTCCCATTCCTGAACGGCCTCGGCGGGGTAAGAGACATTGTAGCCGTTGTCCAGTTTGATGGAAATGTGTTTTGGAGCTGCGGGTGGCAGGACAAGGCCAACATGTTCCGCCGTTTCGTTGTGGGTGGAGACACGCGCTTTGATGCGACGACCGGGTTCTGGTAGTTCCACCATGCAAAGCAGGAGGTGAAGTCGCCCCATGAATGAATCGCTTCACTGAGACAGGTCCTTGACTTTCTCAACCAAGTCCATCCGACGCAAGCGCCAAATGCCAATGGGTGTCATGGCGACGGCGATGATGATGACACCCGCCATGAGTTGGTAGGCGACGCTCGGCACGATGACGATGGCGACATAGAACTGCCAGGAAGAGAAGGAAGCAGCCAAACCAACGGCCCCACCGTAAGCAAAGGCCACGCCCACCAGCCCACCGATGATGCCAATGAGGAGGCTCTCAAACAGGAGCATGAAGCCTAAACTCCGCGTTGAGGCGCCCAAAACACGGAGGGTGGCGAGTTCGAAATCTCGCTCGGCGACGTTCATGATCATCGTGTTGAACATGACGGCGATGGTGAACATGAGCCCGAGATACATCATGGCCTGGAAGATTTGCGTTTGCTGTTCAATGAGGCTGTTCATGCCGTCAATGAGTGATTGGCGTTCAACCACACCCATGGAGATTTCAGCGAGGGAAGCATCCACCTCAACACCGTCCGGCAAAGCGATGTACATCGAGGTCGCATTGACGCCCAAGGCTTCACCGAGGTCGGCACGAAGGAAGTACATGGTTCGAGCCAATTCTCCTCGGGTCACGCCGACAACGCTGACATCGTGTTCGGCGCCGTTCACAAGGACGGTGTGTTTCTCACCCACAGTCCACCCCAAGAAGGCCATGGCGCCTTCGTCGAGCATGACTTGACTGGCACCATCACTCGGTAAGGGTTGTTCGCCCTCAATGACGTTGACGCTCCGCATCCCTTCCTCAAAGGAATCAAAGCCGACCAAAGTAAACACGCGATCTACCCCATCCGCATCCTCCACGGACCCAAGCGGCATTTCGATGATGGGCTCGTAGGTGGCACCGCGCTCCTCGGCCCATGCGATGACTTCGGCTTCTCCACCTTGACTGATGTAGACTTGGGCGTCCCATGATTGCTGGTCCTCAAGCCCACCGACGATGGTGTCTTCGATGCCTGCTGACATCATTTGCACCGAACCAAAGAGCATCAGGGAAATGCCAACGGCGAGGAAGGTCATGAACAATCGGACGGGCTTGCGAACGCTGGAACGAATGGACAGACCCAACGTGGTGGGCATCCATGAGGTGAGGCGACGCAAAAGGTTGGAACCCACTCGCACTTGGTTTTGGCCACTCAACACCTCAAGCGGGTCGAGGCGACTGGATTTCCAAGCGGGGAATGCGCCGGAGAGGAACACGACCAGCATGGTGGGAATCATGATGCTGGTGTACAAGGACAACGGTACTTCGCGTTCGGTGATGGGCAAGCCGACGATGCCTTCGTAGAAATCCAGCATGCCGTTGACGCCCCACGGACCCATCATGGCACCAAGGCCACAACCCACGGCACCGATGGCGAGTGGAGCGATCAGGTACCCCGTCATCAGCGAGGTTCGGTTCACACCAAGGGTTCGAAGAACGGCGATTTCCTTGGCCTGGCTTTGGACGAGTCGTTGGAGACTGAGCACGATGGTGATGGAGGCGATGGCCGCAATCATGACGGTGAATGGCACGCTGGACCGCTTCGCACTTTCGAGGTCTTGACGCATGATTTCAACAGGCTCGTTTTGTCCTCTATCCCTTACACGACCGTCCAATTCAGCGACGCTGAGGGCGTCAGAAACAAGGGCTTTGACCGCATCGATTTCCTCGCCTTCGTAGGCTTCGGTATCTGGGAGGTCAAAGGAGGGGGAACCCTCAATGTCCAAAAGAAGGGTGTTGCTATCGCCAAGGGACGTGTTGGTCAAGCGTGCCATGCCGCTGTCGGAGACATAGCCGACGACGTATTGGCCTGCTTCGGGTGGGAAGAGCGAGCCTTCGGGGGCCATGAACACGTGAAGCGGATGGTAGCCGATGCCGACGATGGTGAACTCTGCAGAGGCACTTCCGGCCCCGATGAGCACAGTGTCACCAAGGGACAAATCAAGGGCTTCAACGACGTGAGCGTCAATGACGATTTCATCAGCACTTGATGCCACCCTTCCTTCGGTGTGGCCGTCTGGCATCCAAACTTTGTCGGCGTTGGCGTCATCGGGAATGCCGTGCCAGAGGGAATTGATGATGTGCGTCCCCGTATCGTTGGTGTGGAACATGGTGCCTTGAACGATGGTTCGCCCTTCACAGGAGTCAAGGGCTGCGATGGTGGAGGGCCACGATGTCTCCAATGCACTGCAGAACGTACGGACGTCCTCGGCTGACCATGAAGCGCTTCGGTTGTCTATCCACAAATCGGCGAGGTTGGCTCCTTCCTCGTCATCGCCTTGAAGGGTCTCGTACATGCCCTCGACGTTGTGTGAATAACCGCCAAAGGTGATGCCAGCAAAGACACCAACCGAGACCATCAATACGACGGCCAGGAGGCGAAGTTTGGTTCGCCACAGGCTCCTCGCCAAGCGTTTGTTGAGAAGGTTTGACATCGTACCACCTCAAGCTTCTTCGTCCTTGGCAATCTGTTCATCCGAGACAATCTTCCCACTGTCAATGCGAATTACACGGGTGGCGTACCTGACCAAACCCTCGTCGTGTGTGACAAAGACGGAAGTGATGTTTTCCTGCTTGCAAGCGCTGACCAAGGCCTCCATGACCTTGTTTGACGTCTCCGTGTCCAGATTGCCCGTCAATTCATCTCCCAGTAGCAAGGTAGGCCGCTTGGCAATGCTGCGAGCAATGGCAACACGTTGTTGCTGGCCGCCGCTGATTTCACCGGGGAATCGGTTGACTTCCGCATCCAATCCGACAAGTCCGAGCAATTCTTTGGCTCGTGCAGGGTCTTTTTTGCCTGCGAGTTCTTGGATGAGCAGGATGTTTTCCAGCACCGTCAGGTCTTGAAGCAAATTGAAGAATTGGAAGACGTAGCCGATGTTGTCCCTTCGAAACGAGGTCATTTTTTCCGAATGGTTACGAGGAACATCTTCTCCAAGGAAACTGTAGGTGCCTCCCGTGGGGCTGTCCAAGGCCGAGAGACAGTTGAGCAGGGTGGTTTTTCCTGAGCCCGACGGCCCGAGCAAGATGACCCGTTCTCCTTCGTGAATGTCGAAACTCACGCCATCAAGCGCTTTGACTACGCCAGCAGGGGTTTCGTAATGTCGTTCAATGTTGTCCATGCGAAGCAGTGCGTTTGACATGTCGCTCAAACCGAGCCAAACCGTCTTTCATTTTGAGTGTTGAGCAGGGGGTGAATCGGTGGTGCCGGGAGCGGGGCTCGAACCCGCGACCTTCGGATGTCTCAGACACCACAAGGGGCTTTGCACGTCATACGATCGCCTTGAAGGCTGCCCTAT
>MDTD01076647.1_pt1 | contig 16092 bp, 9 predicted proteins | sample 811221 | NCBI WGS metagenome assembly MDTD01 (sample SAMN05326646, study PRJNA326480) | marine metagenome | isolation source: seawater | place: Pacific Ocean: South West | collected 2011 | reverse complement strand
TGGCGTTCACCGTGAAGATCTGGGTGGTGGCACAGGACGGTCTTGCGGTGCCGGACAAGGACCCTGTCCTGGCAACGAAGTTTGTCTTTGGGGCTTCTGCCGTCCCGAGGGCTACGAGTATTGCGACGATGGTAACGACCTTGATGACGACGGCTGTACGCCTGCATGTGTTCCCATGCCCTGTGGTGATGGGGAGATTCATACCGGTCAAACCTGTGATGACGGTAACCGGACCAACTTGGATGGATGCGACGCCTTATGTCAGTCGGAACCCTTCCCTTACTGTGTGGAAGAATACGACTTGGTGGTCATGCGAGAAGGGGAGTACGAAATCGTCGCCCTCGATGCTCGCAATGACCGGGCGATCGTGGGCTTTGAGGATGGTCTGGTCGCTGTTCTCGACCTGTCCCAACCGGGTTCGGTCATGAGCACCGTCTTTACGGATTCGCCAGTCGTCGACGTTGGTATCCGACCCGGCGACGAAATCACACACTATGCCTCATTCCACCAAGACCAAGCTTTAATCTATTCGGGGAATGACATGCAGGTCACCGAGGATGGCTATTACTACCTACCGGACAATCGGCAGTTGACCATGGGAAGCTGGAGCTTCGATGGGGCCTGGGTCATGCAGGTAACGGGGAACACCGCCCCCGAGGAGATGGGGCAGTGTGAGGACGACGGTGGGACCCCCTGTCGCGAAGATGCCGATTGTGGTGAGGACGTGTTGTGCATGGGTTACATCGCACCGGTGAACAATGAGCCGGGGATCTTTACCGTGCGAATGGAGAATGATCAGCCTGCGTTCCCGGAGTCCACTTCGCTAAGGGAAGATGCCAACAGCCCACTACCGACGTTGCTTGCGGTGTCCCGAAGAGGTTACTATCTGCGGTACAACCTTGGCGAAGATCCTGAGATTCTCCGGGTCTATACCGATCTTCACGAGCCGATGGCCGATTCGGATATTGTCGGTGCTCGAGTGGCAGCTGGGAGTGGTGCTGAGGTGGTTGCGATCGCTCGGCCCAATGGCAACACCGGCATGCATTGGCTGATTCCCCCTCAAGAGGGCGGCGGCGAAGGCGGTGGCGGAGGCGGCCCAGGTGGTGGCCCTGGCGGCGGTGGTCAGCCCGGCGGTGGTGAACCCGGTGGTGGCGAACCCGGCGGCGGTGAACCCGGCGGTGGCGAACCCGGCGGCGGCGAGCCTGGCGACGAGCCTCCTGTTGAAGACCCAGAAGCCATGTCCTTGATTCGTGAGGACGTGGTGACGCCGGGGACCCCGACGTGGTTGGTGCTCGATGATAGCGGCCTGATCGTTGCGCGTCGCACGGACGAGAGCCCTGGCGAAGTCAGCGTCTTTGATCACAGTCTCGGTTATTCCACTCGCACTCTGTCAGTGGCTGGTGGGCATGCCGTGAAAGATACCGCATTCTTTACTGTGAATGATCGTCAAGGCGTGCTGATCGCCACCGAGGGCGGCCGCTTGGCATTCATGCGATGTGAGGCGCCCTAGTGACGTCAGGATGGTAGGGGCTCTTTGGGCTGTCGCCTTTCCAGCGCAGCCCAAAGGGTCACTCCGGCGAGTCCAACCATCGCAGCGATTAAAAAGAGCCACCGAAGGCCCTCCACATCGCCAAGCCAACCGAAAAGCGGTCGGGTGCCGAGGCCGGTCAGTTGCCAAAGACCCATGCAACTGGCCATCGCAGTCCCACGTAATGCGATGTTCGTGCGGTCAACCACAGCTGCTGTCATCACGGGAAATGCGTAACCATGACCGAAACCAGCCAGCAGTCCTGCGAGCAAGAAGTGACTGGTCGAGGTGGCAAAACCGGTCACCATTAGACTCAGGACGTAGGAAAGAAGTGCTGGGAAAAGGATGCGATTCGGACCCACCCGTTCCGGCAATCGAGCACCAAACAGCCGGACCAGGACGGAGCCGCCGGCATAGGTGAACCAGGCAATCGCTGGGTTCTCCAGATTTTGAGCTTTCGCTGCCACGGTGGAGAAGGTCATGAAGACGGCGGTCATGCCTGAAAATGTAACGACAGCAATCCAGACGGGGCGAAGGCGAGGCTGGGTTAAAGCGTCCCAACGTTGTCGTAGACTGTGAGGCTGTCTGGCTTCCACGACGTCTTGTGCATCGGGGACCGGCAGAAGAAAGAAGAGACTGCAGAGGACCAAGATACCAGCCACTGGATAGATGGTTTGAAGATCCTGCGTGGTTAGACCATAGGAGCCAATGATTGGGTTCAGCGCCAGTGGCAGAAGTCCCGAGATTCCGAAGAGGGCAATCCCTTCAACCCTTCTCGACGGGGGAACTTTGTCGGCGATGAAGGCGAAGAAGCCGGTGAATGCGATGGCACCGCCGATGCCGAAGAGGACCCGGGAGGTCCATAGGGCAGGCCCGAGGTGATCTGCTTGGCCCAGGAGAATTAAGCTACTCCCGGTGAATAGCGTGCCAAGAACCAAGCTCCACTTTCGACCCACGTGGTCGAGGGCCCAACCGATCGCTGGCTGGGCACAGATGCCGATAAGGGGGGAAAGGCTGATGATCCAACCGATCGTACGGCGGTTGGCCCCCATCTCTTCAAGGGAGACCGGTAGCAACAGGAGCGTGGTCCAGGCGAGCGCTCCGAGAAAGTGTGCAACCACAAGGAAGACAAAGTCGCGGGTCAGCAGTTTTGGCTTTTCGGGCGACATTTTTGATTTGGATCCAGAAAGAACAGACAATTCAGGCTACAGTCCGTGTATGGTCCAGTCGCCCAACACAACGGAGCTTAGAAAGTCAATGCGTCGCTGCTCTGTTATCCTCCTCGCCGCCATCTTGTGGGGCTGTGGGGCTGAGACTTGTCCGGAGGTGGTTTGCGAGGATATCGTCTACGTCGGATTGGAGCCGCCCATCGAAGGTACCTACCAGGTGGAGTTGATGACGGAAGCCGGTACATTTAGCTTCTCGTGCAGCGAAGGCGTCGTCGATGGCGATGGCGCGGTCGCCTGCGACCAAGATGGATTCCAATTGCCCGGACGCCCTGAGCGCGTGGAGTTGCGGGTTCAAGCCGGTGTCTGGGGGGCAGAGCATCGATTTAATGAACTTCTCTACCATGAGGTTCGAGCAGGCGGTGCGGAATGCCCTTCTCTTTGCGTTCATGCTGAACTCAATTTGGTCATGCAATGATGCGCCCCCTTTTCGTTGTACTGATCTTCGCGGTGACCGCCTGTGGAAACAGTGAGGCGCTCGAGGTCAACAGCGTGTGTGGTAACGAGTTATTGGAGCCGGGTGAGGGCTGTGATGACGGTAATTTGGACAACTCGGATGCGTGCACTGCGGACTGTCAGTTGGCGATTTGTGGCGATGGAATCCTTCGGGCAGGTCTGAGTCCAGACGATCCGAACTACGAAGCCTGCGATGATGGGAACCGGTATTGGAACGATGCCTGCAGCCGGGGTTGTCAGGAGGCTCGTTGTGGCGATGGCTTCACTCGTCTGGACAAGGCGGAGGGTGAAGAGGGGTATGAAGCCTGCGACGACGGCAACACCGAGGATACCGACGCCTGTTTGAGTACTTGCCAGCGAGCAACTTGCGGCGATGGTGTCCGTCGGCAGGGGCCGTTTCCGGGGCGAGCAGGCTATGAGGAGTGCGACGATGGCAACACCATCGAAGGAGATGAGTGTTTGAGCAACTGTCGCCGAGCTCGTTGCGGTGACGGCATCCAAGGACCTGACGAACAATGTGATGACGGGAACGCAGACCCGACAGACGCCTGTGCTGAATGTCAGTTGCCAAGCTGTGGCGACGGCCGTTTGCAGGAGGGTGAGTTGTGCGATGATGGCAATGAAGCTGATGACGATGCTTGTACTACGGCATGTGCACCGGCTCGTTGCGGTGATGGCTTTCGGTACATCGACCACGAGGATTGTGACGACGGCAATCTGGTCGAGACCGATCTCTGCACGAACGCATGTCAGATCGCCCGATGTGGTGATGGCGTCGTACGCAACGACCGAACCCCAGAAGACGAGGGGTTTGAGGATTGTGATGACGGTAATACACAAGCTGGAGATGGTTGTTCGGACCGTTGCCTGACAGAAGCGTGCGGCAATGGGCGCCTCGATCCTGGCGAGGTCTGCGATGATGGAAACCGATTCGATGAGGATGATTGCACGGCAGCGTGCCGGGAGGCGATCTGTGGCGATGGCATTGTCGGCATTGGCCGCGATCGGCCGGAGGAATGTGATGACGGTAATGGTGCGAGCCGGGATGGTTGCTCTCGACACTGTCTGTTGGAGCATTGCGGCAACGGTCGTACGGATCCGGGCGAGCAATGCGATGACGGAAATCCGATCGAGGGTGATAACTGCACCAACGCATGTCGTGCAGGGCGCTGTGGTGATGGAATTCTTCGCTACCAGTTCGAAGAATGCGATGACGGGAATCGTAATTCGAATGATGGGTGCATCAACAGCTGTTTGCGATCATTTTGTGGTGATGGATACACTTGGGAGGGACGTGAAGAGTGCGATGACGGGAATGATGTCGATGAAGACACATGCACTCGAGATTGTGAGGCCAATGTCTGCGGCAACGGCGAACTCGAGCCCGGGGAGGTCTGCGACGACGGTAATCTCAATGATGAGGATCTGTGCCGTGCGGACTGCACACCTCAGCTTCTTGGTGACTCATTGATGGTGCCAGCGCAGGATTGTGCCGATCTGAAATCTCGACGCCCCGATGCCGCAACGGGGGATTATTGGTTGCGTCTCGGTGACGTTCCGATCCTTGCTCGCTGCGACCAAGAGACCGACGATGGGGGATGGACCCGGTGCGCTGGCATATTGCCGGATCTGCGCCCTGGTTTCGCCAGTGAGCGTTGGGGCTCGCAAGATGAGGGTGCTCCATTCGGGATCGATTGTCAGGCGGCAGTGATCGCTGGGGGAGGAACCGCAGATTATCGTTTGAGTACTGAGGAGTTGGCGACGAACACACTTCATACGGTGGTGACCGCGGCTGACTTTGATGGCGCCATAGAGTTTGAGCCCGGCACGGAACGCTGGGATCCACTGTACCGTTTCTGGATCGCAGAATATTGCGGCGAGGCGGGAGACTGCGGTCAGTTCATGAACACCGACGGGCAGTTGGAAAAGTGGCGACGTCAAAGCTGCAATGGTGGGGTGTGTGGGGCTAGCGATCGACTGTTCTACGGCACGGATTTGCAGCGCTTTACCGATGATTTTGCACAGGAGCTTTCCAGCGATTTCCCGGGGGTTTGGCGCTATCTTTATCAGCGTTCCAGTTGTCCTTACGACCCTGATCGGGCCTGCGCTGGTAGTCTGACTGAAGACTATGATGGTCCGTACGGGATGGTGAATCGAACAGTGTATCATTGGGTTCGACGCCGGTGAGTGACGGGGAAGCGGGATCGGACACCGCCCCTGCACCAATGGCTGATTCCATCATCGACGAACACTCCGGCCCCGACCTTTTAAGCCGAGTCATTGCCGGTCTCCTGCTGGGCTTAATCTTGACCTGCTGGCCTCTGTTTACCGCCCGAGCATTTCCTCACCTGGGTCTATTTGAGATACCCGACATCGTCCATCTGTCGGTAGCGGCACTCCTGGCGCTGGCCTCTACATTTGTGGTGATCAGCGGTGGATCCCGGCGCTTGTTATGGGTGACAATCGCTCTCCTTGGTTTCTGCATCGCAACCGATGAACTGCGTTTGCAGCCCTGGGCCTTCGAGATCTTCGTGTTCCTCATCGTACTTGCCGTGTGTGCTCCAGCCAAGGCGAGAGCCGGTATGCAACTTTATCTGGTGGGGCTGTATCTCTGGGCTGGTCTTCACAAGGCACAAGGGGAATTTATCGATCGGGTTGTGCCTTGGTTCGCCGAGCCTTTCGATTTTGAGTTGTCGGCGACTTCGACTTTGGTGGTGGGGATTGGGATTGTTGTGGCTGAGGCGGGCGGTGGACTCGCCTTGTTGCTGCTTCCCCTTCGCCGAGTTGCGGTGTTGGTGTTGTTGGCGACCCATCTTGGGGTTTTGCTGGTTCTGGGTCCTTGGGGGCACGATTGGGATCTTAACGTTTGGCCCTGGAATGTGGGTCAAGCCCTGCTCCTCTGGCTGCTCTTTTGGCCGGAGCGGAAATCGGGTTTTGGAATTCTTCAGCGGGCGCCGAAGGCGATCCTCATCATCGCCGTCATTGTACCCGTACTCCATTTGGGGGCTTGGTGGCCGGCGAACCTGAGCCACGCACTGTACGCAGGAAACTATGCGCAGCCTGGATTTTTGGTTCTCCAAGCAGGTGCTCCTGTGGTGATGAAAGGCGGTCAACGAGACTATTTAGCTCCCGGACTTCCGCCACCGTTACGTGATGTTTTGGAGCAGTCGCTTTCAAAACGTGCAGGCGAAGGCTGGGGCTTGATGCGGGTTCACGATTGGGCTGTTACCGATTTGGGGGCGACTATTCCGCCGGATGCTCGTGTCGCCCGTCGATTGTTTTGGGCGTTCTGTGAGCGTGCCAAGTCCAGGGACGACCTTCTTTTGATCATGCGGCCCAAACGAGTCCCATGGGTCGAAGAGGATATCGTTGTGATCGAAGATTGCGACGGTGTTGAGCAGGGCAGGCAGCCATTGCCCGAAACTTGGCCTCGTTAGTCTAGGTCGATCTTTTCGTCGATATCCGCTTCGGTGAGGCGGGGTTTGGGCAATCGATCCGCCACCTGTTGCAGGAGACGGAAGCTCGCCGCCACGTAGTCTCGCACCGGCTCGCCAAAACGTTCCGCATAGGCCGCTGCAGTGGCTTCAAAAAGGGGGTCCTTACGTTTGGCGGTCAATTGGGCTGAGACTTTCCATAAAGGCTGTTGTTCCTTGCAACTGTAGAGTTCAGCCTCGACTCGAACCCGAATCGACTGGTTTCTCGGTTCCGTGTTCGGCTGCAGGATCAGGAGGCCCTCGAGGGGGGCGACGCATGAAGCGCTCCGATTGGGTTCGGCGGTCCATTGGGCGCTGTAGACCAGGAAGTCTAAGTGTTCATTAATATATTCCCTCGCCATGGTGCCCCACAGTTCACCTAGATCCTCACGGCCTTCTGGGAGCGGGCTCACGAGCACCTGAATTCGCTTCACTCGATCCGCTTGTCTTATGTCCCAATCACCCCGTAGCCAGGCGGATCGAATCGGCGAGCAGGCACTGACGAGTACACCGAGTAGGACGATTGCTCTCATGAAGCCGGCTCAGCTTCATCGTCGGTGCGATTTGCGACCCGACGGTCGTGAAGGATTTGCAGAAGGGAGGGCATAATGGTGAAACTTACAGCCAAAGCCATGGACATCCCGACCACGGCTAAAAGCCCCACACTGCGCAAACCGGCATGATTCGTTGTGAGTAATGCTCCCCATCCGGCGAGGCTGGTCAGGGTTGAGCAAGCCACGGCCGCACCGACGGAGCGCATCGCTGTGTATGGGCTCGCACCTTCCAAGAATCGATGGATTAGGTAGACGCCATGACTGATGCCGTAGCCGAGCAAAATGGTGAAGACCACGACGTTCATGAAGTTGAGGTCCCAATCAGCGATCGCCATGAGACCCAATGCGCTGGTTAGCCCGATCACAAGAGGTAGAAGAGCGACTACCGTACGCCGTATCCGCTTCAAGTCGACCATCAGGATCACGAGTAGAATGCCCGCGGTCAGCATAAACAACACGAGCCCGTCCTCGATGACGATGCGCGCCAGTTTAGCCCATAAGGTGCCGACGCCTGCCGAGCGATAAGCTGTTCCATCCTCGAGGGTGATCACCTTCGCCTGCTCATTAAAGCGCAGTAACTGTTGGCCGTCGAAGACATCGACGCTCGGGTAGATGTAGGTGAGCCAGCCTTGGTTTTCAGGTTTCGCCTCCGGCAAGCTTTTGAATTGGTCGATGAGAACGGGGGGGAGAATCCCGTGATCGAAGGGTTTCAGTTGGGTGAACTTCAACAAGGTGTCGAAGTGTTCGAGATGTTCCTCTGGAATATGGTCTCGATCCAGTTCTTGGAGTTCGAGTCCCCATTCGGCAAGGATCGCGGAGTTTGCCTCTTGTTGTTCTTTGGGAGGGACAAAAGTGAACAACGAGATGATTTGCTCGAAGCTGTCGAACTTCTCTCGATCGAGGGGGGTGAAGTAGTCGAAAATTCGCTTCGCTTCCTGCAGGTTGGGCGTGAAGATCGCCAAAGGTTCTGCATTGATGCTAAATCGCCGATCGATTTCGTCCCGCATCATCAGGGACTCTTGTCGGTCGGGCAACAGGGAGCGACTCGAGTAGTTAAAGCCAATTCGATGGGCTTGACTGCTCAACACAATGGCGACGATCGTCGCCAAGGTGAGCAGTAGTTTGGGGCGCGGAATGCGTCGCTCAGATCCGGTTTCCTTCTGTTCCTCCAAGGGGATGAAACCGACGACACGACGGGCTCGTCCTCTCCCCGTGCGTTCTAAGGCCATCAGCAGGGCCGGGCACCACGCATAAATACTGAGCATTACCAGTAAAATACCCACCCCAGCGATCAGGCCAAACTCCGAAAATCCTTTGAAGCTCGATAGGGTAAGAATGAAGAACGCAGAGCCTGTGGCAATGGCTGAAATAGCAGAAGCTTGTCCGGATCCAATCACCGCCTTCTGGATCGCCTCTTCGATGCTCTGTTCGTGACCGAATTCCTCTCGAAGTCGGTAGAGAAAATGAATGCCAAAATCGATCCCAAGTCCCATGAGAATCGCTGCGAGCATTCCGGTAATCATGTTGAGTTCACCGATGGCGACGGCCGCAAAGCCGAAGGTCATGGCGACGCCGACGACGAGACCGGATAAAACCACCAAGATGCTGCCCGCTTTCCGGCCGAGGAAGAGCAAAAGCACGAGGGCAATCCCGCCGAGGGCGACAAAACTGGTGGGGATGAGCGCAGAGTTGATCAGGGCGGCGTTGTCGGCGTTGATCTTGTACGAGCCCGCAAAGCCATATTCGATCCGAGTACTTTCAGAGGCTGGTTGACCGTCGTAATCTTCGACGAACTGCAGGTTGCCCTCGGGCCCTTTGAAATCAGCGAGATCTTTCCGGAGTTTGCGAATCAGCCCTTCGGTTTTCTCGAGTTCATTGGTGTCCCACTTCGGCCGGGTGACAAGCAGTACCATCTTGCCATCGTCACTAATGTAGAAGTCATCCGTGATGCTTTTGCGGCCGACTCGACGGTATTTGTCGATGATCGGATCCAGGTTCATTTCATAGGGCTTGGTCTCTTCGATTTCGAAGAAGAAGGGACTGGCCCTACGGATGACATCTTTGAGCTTGGCGCTCACCTGCCGACGCACTTCTTTCAGATCTTCTGTCGCCATGAACAAGGGAGCACGGTCTCGAATAAACCAGGCTGGCATTTGGTAAACGACGCTGCGGAATTCTGGGTGGTCAGCAAGGAGCTTTTTCGCCAGCGCTGCGGTCGCTTCTTTCAGTTGCTTACGATCGGAGCCCCTCAGGCCGATCAGTAAGTGTCCAGAGCCACCCACCATATCGATCAGACGTCGGACATCTTTGACCTCTTGGAAATCAGGATCGATGAGATCCAGCTGGTTGTGATTCACCGTGATGAGTGCTTTTGCCGTGATTCCAGAAGCCACAGCGAGACCACCTAAGAAAGCCAGCGTCATCAGAGGGCGGTTCAAGACCAACCCGAGATAACGGGCGACCAGGCGGTGAAGTAGGGTCACTTGCCGACCGTCACCTTCGCCAGGCGAGTTTCCATTTTCTCAAGCAGTGAGTTCCAGCCACCGCGCTTCATTAGCGGTTGGATTTGTTGCTCACGAATGCCTTCGAGCATCCAGTCGCCCATGACCTTCACGTCGACAATCTTCCAGCCTTGCCTTTTGGTCAGCCGAAAGACGACCTTCATCTCTTTCTTTTTCAGTGCATGCATCAACACCACATTGCAGGGCAGATCGACCATCCGACCTTCCACTTTTGCCTTGGAGCAAACAATGGATTTTAAGTGCTCAAAATTTTTGCGTACTTTGGGAAATGCCAGGGCTGCAAAGAGGCCTTGAAAGTTGCGGGTAAAGCGCTTGCGCTCCGCTGGAGACGCTTTCGTCCAATGACCCTGCAGTAACCGCTTTCCTTGGTCCTCTCCGGAGAGCAGCTTGAGCGCTTTAGCATCCCGTTCATAGCGAACGAGTTTGACGAGTTTCTTCACACTCTTTTCTTGCGGTCCACTGGCCCCCACGGCCGGAGCCAGCAAGAGAACCGATAAGATCAGCGCTGGTCGTGCCATGTCGCCTCCGTTCGCAGTCAAAACGGTCTATGCTCCTAGCGATTCAAGGTCAATCACCATCCCTTGACAGTTTCAGGCTGGAGCATTGTCATATGACCCGGAGAGTCGAGTCGTGGAATTGAAGGCAGTGGTCGCTCCTGCGCCCTACCAAAAAGGAGCTGAGCTCCTCATGGTCGAAGCTCGACCGGAAACTCTCGTCGCCGAAGAGCGCTCACCGATGCACTTGTGTGTGGTCATCGATCGCAGCAGTTCCATGACTGGGCGTCCGCTGTCCTTGGTTGGACGGGCAGTGCAGATCCTGAGCGCTCGTTTGCAAGCGGGTGATTACCTGGCTCTGATTCTGTTCGATGAGACGGCGGAAGAGGTTCTCCCCATGACTCGTTTGGATGGTTCCGATCTCGAGGGACTCGAGGAGTGGATCGGACCGATTCGGGTGGGGCAGGGGACCGATCTTGAAGGCGCTTTGGTGTTGGCTGCTCGGAGTTTTGAGGGCCAGTACGTGCGGGGCGCACAGCGCCGAGTGCTGCTGATTAGCGACGGGTTTCCCAGCCAGGGAGCCACGCAAATCGGGCAGTTCCGCAACCTGGGGCATCGCCTGATGGAAGATCAGGGCGTTAGTATCTCCACCGTCGCCATGGGCGAAGAGGCGAACCATGCGATTCTGGAGAGCCTTGTCGGTCCGGGAAGCGGTAATTTTTACGCGGTTCACGACAGCGGCGGTTTAGCAGGGGCTTTGGCCGCGGAACTGGACGCCGCCCGTTCCGCCATTGCGATGAGCGCCGAACTCTATGTGGAGGTTGGCCCCGGGCTCAAAAGCCTTCGTTTGTTACAGTCTTACAGCAACGCGCCCCATGCGGAAGGTTTGGTGGTTCACTTGGGACCGATCGCAGCGGGTGTGCCCCGAGTGATTCTCGGTCGGATCGAATCGGATCGCAGCCAACGCATGGGTTCGGTGAAGTTGTTTTGGCAGGGGCTAGCCGGCAAAGAAGCTGCCATTGCGCCCATCGAGTGGGTGGATGAGATGGATGAAGTCGCCGCCCGCCAACTGCGTCGGGAAATGGGTTTACTGCACATGATTACCGCCGAGGAACATTATTGGCGTTGGCAGGAGCGAGATCCGGCTCGGGCTCGGGGCTATTTGGCCAAGGCGAGAGAGTGGCTTCAAACCCTTGCCTCCGAGAACCTCCTGCCCGCCGATCTGCTGAATCTCCATCGCGTGCGCTTGTCCGACACCAGCGATCGACTAGAGATTGGGGTGGGGATGTCGGGCCAGTTCGCCATCAGCCGGCAGCCTCGAGCCCTCCCCGCACCGGGAGTCGATAGCGAGCATTAAGGTCACCGGCGTCATCGGACGTAGCGAATTCACCCCATCAGTTGCGGGCAGGTACCTCTCGGGGCTGATCAGCGATTCCCGAGACCCCCATCCCGAAGTCACCCGGGTGGATAAGGCATCAGTCGTTGCTGTCCAAGTCAATCCATTGTTCGGTGTAACCGTGGACACCACTGGAGTCGGCTCCACTGCGCTCGCTTCCGATGATGTCCGGTCACAGAGCAGCGCAATCTTCTTATTCGGGAGGCGGGGCGGGCAGTGGCATGGGCGGACTCACCGCTGGCGTACCTTGGCGATCTCGAGGGGAGATGATGCCCGTACCATTGGAGCCCCAGCAGAACCATTGACCTGCGCTGTTTTGAGCACAAGTGTATTTTGCGCCGCTTGTGATGGAAACGTATGGGCGTTCGTTCCCAGGCCCGTGGACGAAGCCAGTAAAATCTCCGGACCATCGAAAGACTCTCTCACCGTCTGGACAATCCAGATCATCCTGGTCGCAAGCGCCCAGCGCAGAGTTGTCGTTGGCCCCAAAGCAAGCGACGAAGCCCTCGCTCGTCACAGCACAGCTATGCTTCTCGCCACATGCGACATTCGTAAAATGAGCATCCCTGAGGTCGTAGCCTGGCTGAGTCTGTGCAAACAATAAAACCCTTCGAGGCCTACTGCCGCTGTCATCTGAACGTCTCCCAACCGCGCCATAAGTTCCGTCTCCCCAGCAATAAAGTTTGCCCTCGGTATCGATCGCACAGGAATGTTTTTGTCCAACCGCTAGGTGTCTAAAATAGCCTGTAGGTCGAACATAACCATTCTCCTCCCCGGCTAGATTAGTGGGACCGAGCACAAAGACGGGGGGGCTAGCGACTGGGATCTGCCCAACACCCAACTGCCCATCATGGTTGTGCCCCCAACACCAGACTTCGCCTCGTTCATTGAGCGCGCAGTTGTGGTTTTGTCCGCTTGCCAGCACACGCCACGGGCCTGTCGTTGGGAAGGAGGGGGCCGTGAGTGGGATGCGACTTAAGCCATCTTCTTCACCGATTGCATCCGTGGCCCGGCCCATGCAGTAAATCTTGGGTTCGATATCGTCGGCCTTCCAGCCGTAGAAGCAACTGTGGGTTCCACCGGCAGAAGCCTGTAAGCCCCGCTCGAGGTCTGCACTCACGAGCCGGGGCTCCGTCAGGCATTCCCACGGTGGTCCATGACCGTTACTGCATTCCGCCAAACCCACAGGCTGTGCCCCACCGCCGGCTTCTATGGTTTGAGCTTCATCATTCCTGCCCCAGCCATAGACTTTTTGGGTTTGCGAGATGGCAAAATATTGAGCTGCGAAGGCACCACCATGCAGACTAACAATGATCTCTCGATCTACACAATGCTCGTCTCGGTCACCGGGCTTGATGTAAAGATCTCCGAAAGGCGAACAGCCCGCATCAGAGAGTCGGTTCGGCAGGTCGGGATCTTCGCCGTTGGTGCATTCGTTCTCGGACCTATCCCAGTTGCATGCTCGCCCGATTTCACCACCCATGGAAGGGCCTTGTCCCATTAAGGAGTAAATCTTTGTGCCTGTTCCTCGTCCCACATCTTCGTACCAAGGTCCTCGGAACAGAAGACTCCAGCCCGCCGTGGTCACATGATCACGCTCCGTCTCAATCTGACAATCGGCGCTGCAGCCATCGCCGTTACGCCGATTGCCGTCATCGCATTCTTCACCATAACCCAGACAGGTCCCTATATCGCCGACCAGGTAACAGGTTTCCCTTGGGTTCTGGCAGTCCGATGAGCTTGTGCACACATCACCGGAGCCACCGGACCAGAAGGCACCGACACGAACGCCATCCCCACAACCAACATCGTCGATAGGGGCTCGGTTGATGGGGACGGGGAGGAGTCGCGCAGGCGTAGGAGAGCAGGGCACCCCCTCGGGGGCGTCTGGGCAGCGACCACTTCGATCGTCCACCTCTGTGTCACTGATCACCGAGACCCCTCTAGGCCGGTGCCAAACCCGCGTGTCGCCGTCTTGGGTGTTGCCAGCAAATCGTAAGGTTCCCTCTCCCGATAACGTGCGATCACTGGGCGTCGACCAATCGTAGAGATCCACAAGGAGGGGGCCTGCGCTGTTGCCGGTGAGTTGATTGTTGGTCGCACTGACGCGCGCACTGGCAGTGGCGAGGATACCGTAGGGGGGCAAAGGAGGATGATCACCACCTTGTTCTCGAGTCCTACCGTTGACGAACTCGTTGTTGTTCATCTCCACATTGGCTGCATTGCCGTCGATGTAGACGCCGGGTTCAAAGCTGCCTTCCACTCGATTGTCAGAAAGTGCCAGCGTGTCGTCTGCCGCAGCAAAGTTCGCGGCGTAAAGTCCCGGTCCGCCGGGTGCGGCAGTCTCCCCATAGCTAATTTGGTTCCCGCTGATGGTGGTATTGATGCCACCGACGGTGCGAATCCCGACCCGCTCCACACCGGTCATGGTGTTGCCGGTGATGGCAAGGCCATCGCCCCGGAAGCCCTCGACGGAAATCCCATCGAGACCCACGGGACCTTGGAAGGTGTTGTCCTCGAGTGTCCAACTGCCTACGGCATCACGGGCGACGATGCCCGAACCAGCAATTTGTTTGAAGGTGTTCACCCCAGCGACTCGAAAACCGGAGCCGGAGAAGTCGACGATACTGATACCGTCACCACCGATGGGACCGAGAAAGGTATTGTCCTCCAGTGTCCAACTGCCCAGTGCATTCTGGACATCGACGGCAGCGCCTTTGATATCTTGAAACTTATTTTGGTCTGCTATTCGAAAGCCGGATCCGCTAAAGTCCACGATGCTGATCCCGTCAGCATCGATGGGTCCGAGAAAGGTGTTGTTCTCAAGAGTCCAACTGCCTTGCGCCCTTTGAACAGCAAGGCCGGTGCCGCTGATCGTTTGAAAGGTGTTTTCTCCGGTCATGCGGAAGCCCGAGCCACCGAAGTCGACGATACTAATCCCGTCGGCACCGATGGGACCGAGAAATGTATTGTCCTCGAGGGTCCAACTGCCCACAGCCTGCTCTCCCCGCAGACCGTGCCCCGCCAACGTTTCAAAGCGCAGACGTTGGAGCGTAATATCGCCGCCTTGAGTGACTCGAATACCGTGGCTCAATCCGGTGGAGGTGAGGGTGAGATCTTGGGCGCTTAGGGCGGCCGTTCCGGCGATCTCCACCAGCGCTTGATCACCAGCGGTTCCGGTGAGCGTTAACCAAGCCAGTCGAAGTTCGCCGCCTTGTTGCTGTATGAGCGGTGCATTTTGCGCCTCCAGGCTGATGGTGCCGGCACAGCTGCCGATCAGGGTGAGGGGGCGCGTGACGGCTTCGAGTCGCAAGGGCCACGTGGCCGGCTGAGCGGCAGCAAAGAGCACGATGAGGGGGGTCTCACCCGGGGGGATTGAGGCGAATTCACCCATGGGGGTCTGTGCCGTTTGCCCGTCGCCATCAGCTCCCTGGCGCACATACAGTGTCTGTGCCTCGTTCCCCTGTGCCCAAGGGTGATCCAGACGAAAGGCGTCCGAGTCACAGCCTTGAGTTCCCGTCTCTCTCGATCCGGCATCGGTTGAGATGCCACCGTCAGGTCCAGCCCCCCCCGCATCTTCACGGGTGTCTGCGGGTGCTTGTACCGCTCCGGCGGACGAAAACTCCGGTAAGTCGAGGGTCAGACTGCAACCGGCGAGCAGCAGCGGTGAAAGCAATGCAGAGGTCGGAAAGTGGATTTTCACGTGAGGATGTTAGTGCTCTCGGTCTAGAAAAGGAAGTGGGACATGTTATCGCGAGGTCCAAAATCTATTGGCGTGGGGGGAGGATCACCTCCACAGGTGTCGAGCAGCAGGCGTCACCATCCTGAACCAGTGCGCCATCCACCCTTCCTGGTATTTGGGGGTCGGGAGGGATGGTCCAGCCATTGAAGCCCCAGCACCAAACCGAAGTGTTCCCATCGGCGGTTCGGACACAGGTATGGCTTCCGGAGCCTGAGATTTGGTCCACTCGATGGTTGATTAGGACAGCGTTACGGAGAACGCCTCGCCCACTTCGAACGGGTGGATTGCCGCCGGTTGCGAGCATCTTCATTGGGTAGGAGTTTTCCCCTTGCGGTTCTGCCCCCCAACAGAGGACTTTGCCTGCGGTGTCCACGGCACATGTTGAATCGTGATTGCACGCGACCTGCTGAAATTCAGTGCCGATGTTTTCGACAGTGAAACTCACAGCATTGGGCGCAGGATTGTTGGCTGGGTAGTCTCCTCGTTGACGATAGGAATTATCACCCCAGCATCGAATTTTTCCGTCGTTTTGAATCAGGCAGCCATGATTGGCACCAAGACAAAAGTCTTGGACACCGTACCGAACAACACGGGGAGCGCTAAATTCACTTGTATTGGCGGAGTCCACGGCAATTTGCCCTCGCTGGTTTTGGCCCCAGCACCAGAGCGCTTCAAACTCGTCGAGAGCACAGGTGAAGATT
>MDTD01067207.1_pt1 | contig 16092 bp, 13 predicted proteins | sample 811221 | NCBI WGS metagenome assembly MDTD01 (sample SAMN05326646, study PRJNA326480) | marine metagenome | isolation source: seawater | place: Pacific Ocean: South West | collected 2011 | reverse complement strand
CGTGCTGCGCAACTACCTCGCCCAGCTCGCCATCGACGCGGCCGAGCAGGGCGATTTCGGCATGATCCACGGATTGCAGGACGTGCTGCGCACGCCCTACGACGAGCATCCGGGGCACGAGGACTGGGCCGGCCGCCGGCCCGACTGGGCGCGGACCCGGGTGGGGTGCTCGATGCTGTCCTGCAGTTCCTGAGGGCGACCAACCCCATCGGAACGCCATGTAGGAGCGCCCTCCCGGGCGCGATCGCCTGGATCTGAAGACATCGCGGCCGGGAGGCCGCTCCTACGGGTGGGATCGGCTGGGTCGGAGGGGATCGCGGCCGGGAGGCCGCTCCTACGGGTGGGATCGGCTGGGTCGTCGGGGATCGCGATCTGGAGATCGCTCCTACAAGGGCGCGGGCCGATGCTCCTGTAGGAGCGATCTCCAGATCGCGATCGCCCGGGAGCGCTTCAGCGGCTGGGGTCGCCCGGCTCCGCCTTGGCGTCGTCCGCGAACAGCGCCTTCAGCTCCTCGCTGGCGCTGATGGTGGTCTTGCGGAACGCTTCCTCGTCGCGGAACACGGCGGCCTGACGCTCCAGGGTTCTGGCGTCGTGGGCCTCGAAGCTGTCCACCGCGCGCTGGGCTTCCTCCGCCGACAGCCCCAGCTCGGTGAGCAGTGCCCTGGCGAGCCGCAGGCTCGAGTGCAGGGTGTCCCGCAGCACGTAGTCGACACCCAGCTCGCGCAGGTGCAGCTCGTGGTTGCGGGTGGTCGCCCGGGCCAGGATCGGCACGCCGGGGCAGGTGGCGCGGACCCGTTCGACGATCTTCAGCGATGCGTCCTGATTCCCCACGGCGAGCACCAGCGCCCGGGCCTGGGGCACGCCGGCGGCGCGCAGCACGTCCAGCCGGGTGGCGTCGCCGTAGTAGACCTTGTTGCCGTAGCTGCGCACGAAGTCCACGTGATGGGGGTTGATCTCCAGCGCCGTGAACGGAACGTGGCGCATGGTCAGCACCCGGGCGACGATCTGGCCGACCCGGCCGAAGCCGGCCACCACCACCCGGGCGTTCTCCGGGTCGATGGCGTCGTAGGGACGTTCGTCCTCGACGCGCCGGTTCAGCAGCCGGTCGCCGATCGCCACCAGCAGCGGCGTCGCCGCCATGGACAGGGTCACCACCAGCACAGCGGTCTCGGACTGGACGGAGGTCACCAGCCCGGCGCCCAGCGCCGCGGTCAGCAGCACGAAGGCGAACTCGCCGCCCTGGGAGAGCACGATGGCGGTGCGCACCGCGTCCCGGCCGCCGAGGGCGAACCAGCGCGCCAGCGGCAGCAGCACCAGGAACTTCACCAGCATCAGCGCCGCGGTGAGGCCCAGGATGGTGAGCGGCTCGCGCACCAGCGCCGCCAGGTCCACGGTCATGCCCACCGCCATGAAGAACAGCCCCAGCAGCAGGCCCTTGAAGGGGTCGACGTCGGCTTCGAGCTGATGCCGGTACTCGGAGTCCGCCACCATCATGCCGGCGACGAAGGCGCCCAGGCCCATGGACAGGCCGGCTTCGCCCATGGCCAGCGCCGCGCCGGCGACCAGGGCGAGGGCGGCGGCGGTGAACAGTTCCCGGATGCCGCTGGCGGCGACGAACTTGAGCAGGGGGCGCAGCAGATAGCGCAGCACCACGGCGCCGCCGACGACGCCGAGAATCAGCCACGGGTCCAGGGCGCCGCCGTGGCCGTCCCCGGCGCCGGTGGCGGCCAGCACGTTCACCACGGCGATGCCGGGGATGACGGCCACGTCCTGCAGCAGCAGGGTGCCGAAGGCGGCGCGGCCGTGAAGCTGGGAGAGCTTGTTCTGCTCGCCGAGGAGCTGCAGCACGAAGGCCGTGCTCGACAGCGCCAGCGCGAAGCCGAGCAGGGCCGCGGTGGCGGGCGCGAGACCGGCCAGCCAGAGCAGCGCGCCGATGGCGACGGCGGTGAGCACCACCTGGGAGGTGCCCAGCCCGAACACCAGCCGGCGCATCACCCACAGCCGCCGGGGCTGGAGCTCCAGACCGATGATGAACAGCAGCAGCACCACACCGATCTCGGCGAAATGCAGGACGTCCTCGGGATCGTCGACCAGGTTCAGGCCGGACTGGCCGAGCAGCAGCCCGGCGCCCAGGTAGCCGAGCACCGAGCTCATGCCCAGGCGCTTGAGCAGCGGAACCACGACCACCGCGGCGCCGAGGAACAGCAGGGCCTCGGTGAGAAATGTCACGGTGGGGTCAGGCCTCCGGCAGCGGGATGAACTCGTCGTCGCCCGGCACGGCGGCGAACCGGCCGGCCTGCCAGTCGGCCTTGGCCTGCTCGATGCGCTCGCGGCTCGAGGAGACGAAGTTCCACCAGACGTGGCGCTGGCCGGGCGGTGATCCGCCGATCAGCATGACCCGGCTGGGCGCCGCGGCGGTCAGCGCCGGCGCGCGTCCGGCGCCCACCACGCCCATGGTGTGCGGTTCCAGCTCGCAGGCGCCGATGCTCACGCTGCCCTCGACCACGTAGGCCGCCAGCTCGTCGACGCCGGCCGGCAGGTCGAGGCGGGCGCCGGCGGCCAGCTCGAGATCCACGTAGAGGGTGTCGATCGGGGGCGCCACGGGGCTGCGGGCGCCGAAGGCGCTGCCGAGGATGACGGTCGCCCGCACGCCGTCGGCCTCGAACACCGGCAACTCGTCGGCGGGGACGTGCTCGAAGGCGGGGTCCGTCTCCTCGTGGCCGTCCGGCAGCGCCATCCAGGTCTGGATGCCGTGCAGCCGCTGGCCGGATTCCAGCAGGCCCTCGGCGGTGCGTTCCGAATGGACGATGCCGCGTCCGGCGGTCATCAGATTGATGGCGCCGGGCCGGATGGGCTGCACGTAGCCGAGGCTGTCCCGGTGCAGGATCTCGCCGGTGAACAGGTAGGTGACCGTCGACAGGCCGATGTGCGGGTGGGGCCGGACGTTGATGCCCTGGCCCGGCGGAAACGCCGCCGGACCCATCTCGTCGAAGAAGATGAACGGCCCGACCAGGCGGCGCTCGGAGGCGGGCAGCACCCGGCGCACCTCGAAGCCGCCCAGATCCCGGGCGCGGGGGCGGATGACCAGCGGCACGTCGTCGCTGCGTTCGCTGCAGGCGGGTTCCTTCGCATCCAGCCAGCTCATCGTGTCGTCCCCTTCCCCCGCGGGGGCGTCAGGCGGCGTCGCCCACCGACAGCTCCTGTTTCAGCTCGCGCTTGAGGAACTTGCCGTTGGCGTTGCGCGGCAGCGGATCGTTCATGAACCAGATGTAGCGCGGCACCTTGTGGGCGGAGATCCGTGCCCGGCAGACGTCGCGGATGGCGTCGGCGTCCGCCTGCTCGCCGGTCTTGAGGAACACGGCGGCGCCAACCTCCTCGCCGAGCCGGTCGTCCGGCACGCCGAACACGGTGGCCTCGGCCACGGCCGGATGCTCGTAGATCGCGGCCTCCACCTCGGCGCAGTACACGTTCTCGCCGCCGCGCAGCACCATGTCCTTGGCCCGGTCGACGATGTAGATGAAGCCGTCCTCGTCGAGGCGGGCGATGTCGCCGGTGTGCAGCCAGCCGTCGGTGATGGTCTCGGCGGTGGCGTCCGGCCGGTTCAGGTAGCCGCGGATCACCGGGGCGCCGCGCACCCACAGCTCGCCGACCTCGCCGGTGGGCTGGGCGTTGCCTTCGGCGTCCACCACCTTGATCTCGAAGTTCGGCATCGCCGGCCCGGCGCTGTCCGGCCGGTCGACGAAGAAGTCCCCGGAGATCGAGGTGATGATGCCGCAGGTCTCGGTCATGCCGTAGCCGGTGCCGGGGCGGGCGGTGGCCACCTTCTCGTCGATCTTGCCGACCAGGTCCGGCTGCACCTGGGCGCCGCCGCCGCCGACGGACATGAGCGAGGAGGTGTCGTAGCGGTCGAAATCAGGATGGGTGACGAGCTCCCGGGACATCACCGGCACGCCGGTCAGGGCGGTGATGCGTTCGCGCTCGATCAGCTTCAGCGCCTCGGTGGCGTCCCACTTGTACATGCACACCAGCTTGCCGCCGTTCAGGGTGGCGCCGTGCGCCACGCAGTTGTTGGCGGTGACGTGGAACAGCGGCGTGGTCAGCAGGCTGGCCGACACCGGCGGCTCTTCGCCTTCGGCCGGCACCGGGATCTTGCCCATGCGCATGCCCACCGTGGCGTAGCTGGTGGCGGCGTAGGCGAGGTTCATCAGGTTGTTCACGCAGCCCCGGTGGGTCTGCTGGGCGCCCTTCGGATGGCCCGTGGTGCCGGAGGTGTAGAAGATGACCGCGTCGCTGTCGGTGTCGATCTCGACCGCGGGAAGCTCGCCGCCGTGCTCCGCCAGGGTCTCCCACGGAATCACCCCGTCCGGCAGAGGCCCGGAGTAGCGCACGCCGACGATCTGCATGGGCGGCAGCTCGTCCTTGTGTTCCAGCGCCCGCTCGATGCGTTCCTGGTCGGCGATCATCACCTTCGGCTTGGAGTCGTTGAGCCCGTAGACCAGCTCCGGTCCGACCCACCAGGCGTTGACGCCCACGACCACCGCGCCGATGGCCGTCACGGCCCAGTAGGCCAGCAGCCACTCGGGATAGTTGCGCATGGCGATGGCCACGCGGTCGCCGGGCCCGACGCCGTTTTCGGCCAGCCAGGCGCCGACCGAGGCGACGATGCGGTGGGCGTCGGCGTAGGTCAGGCGTTCCTCGTGATAGACGATGTAATCCCGCTCGGCGAAGGCCGCGGAGGCCAGCCACACGTCGCGGAGGCTGTTGGGCGCCCCGGCGTAGGTCAGGGTGGGATTGCCGCGCACGTCCACCGTGGTGATTTCGAACTGGCCGCCGGGCCCTGTGAGTTCCTCGCGGACGGCCCTGAGGTGGTCGTACATCGTCATCGACATCGAAAGATCTCCCCTGATCAACGTTGCTGGAATGTGTGCGGTCGCCGGGATCGCGTGGCCGGTCTGCGCCGGCTGGCGGCAGCGGGCGGGTCTGCCGGCCCCGGCCCCCGGGTCGATCTCCGCGGCGACGCCGCCCGGTGCGGACCCGGACCGTTTCCGCCCGATACTAATACAGCGGCGCCGACCTTGGTAATCGCTCCGGTCCCGGCGCACGCTTCGGTTGGCGCCGGGTGTGGAGTCGGCGCCGCGACGGTGGTAAGTTGCCATTAGATAAAACGCGTTACAACCAACCCAGGGGGGAGCCCATGAACTTCGACATTCCCGAGGACATCCAGAAGCTGCTGAATCAGCTCGATCAGTTCATCGAGGATGTGATCAAGCCGCTCGAGCAGCAGGACGACAACATCCGCTTTTTCGACCACCGCCGGGAAGACGCCCGCACCGACTGGGAGCGCGGCGGCCTGCCCAACGAGGAGTGGGAGCAGCTCCTGCACAAGGTCAAGCGCCTGGCCGACGAAGCCGGCTTCTACCGCTATCCGTTCCCCAAGGAATTCGGCGGCATGGAAGGCTCGAACCTGGGCATGGCCATCATCCGCGAGCATCTGGCGGCGAAGGGGCTCGGCCTGCACAACGACCTGCAGAACGAGCATTCCATCGTCGGCAACAACGTCGGCCTGCTGCTGATGCTGAACTACGGCACCGAGGAGCAGAAGGCCGAGTGGGTCGACGATCTGGCCGAGGGCCGCCGCGGCTTCGCCTTCGGCATCACCGAGCCGGCCCACGGCTCCGACGCCACCCACATGGAAACCTACGCCGAGCGCGACGGCGACGAATGGGTGATCAACGGCGCCAAGACCTGGAACACCGGTATCCACAAGGCCCAGTACGACCTGGTGATGGCGCGCACCAGCGGCAAGCCCGGCGACGCCGAGGGCATCACCGCATTCCTCACGCCCATGAACTCCGAGGGCCTGAAGATCGAGGAGTATCTCTGGACCTTCAACATGCCCACCGATCACGGCACGGTGTCGTTCAAGAACGTGCGCGTGCCCCACGCCAACATCTTCGGCGGCGAGGGGCGGGGCCTGCAGATCGTCCAGCACTTCTTCAACGAGAACCGCATCCGGCAGGCGGCGTCGAGCCTCGGGGCGGCCCAGTTCTGCATCGACGAGTCGGTCAAGTACGCCATGGAGCGCAAGCCCTTCGGCAAGCCGCTGTCGACCAACCAGGGCATTCAGTTCCCGCTGGTGGAACTGCAGACCCAGTGCGAGATGCTGCGGGCGCTGATCCACAAGACCGCCTGGCTGATGGACCGCGACGGGCCGTTCTCGGTTTCCGACAAGGTGTCCATGTGCAACTACTGGTCGAACCGGCTGTGCTGTGAAGCCGCGGACCGCGCCATGCAGGTCCACGGCGGCCTCGGCTACTCGCGCCACAAGCCCTTCGAGCACATCTACCGTCACCACCGCCGCTACCGCATCACCGAAGGCGCGGAGGAGATCCAGATGCGCCGCGTGGCCGGCTACATGTTCGGCTACATGAAGCAGCGCGCGCCCAAGGGGGTGAAGGAGAGCTGATGGGCGTCGAGCGGGGAGAGTTCGAGGACAAGCTCGACGCCATTCTGAAGCGCACGCTGGACGGCTGCCGGGGTCTGGTCTCGGCGGAACGGCTGTCCGGCGGTGCGAGTCAGGAGACCTACCGGCTGACCATCGCCACCGACGACGGCGAGCGCCTGGCGTGCATGCGCCGGGCGCCCGGCGGCGGCATGGAGATTCCGGACGACGACCGCATCAACCCCGGCCTCGCCGTCGAGGCGGAGCTGATGCGGGCGGCTCGGGCCGCCGGCGTGCCCGAGCCCGAGGTCTATCACGTGCTGGAGCCGGGCGACGGGCTCGGCGAAGGTTTCGTGATGGAGTGGCTGGAGGGCGAGGCGCTCGGCGCCAGGATCGCCCGGTCGCCGGACTTCGAGGACCTGCGGGGCAGGCTCGCCTTCGAGTGCGGCCAGCAGCTCGCGCGCATCCACGGCATCGATCTCGACGGGACCGGGCTGCGCGACAAGCTTCAGGTGGCGACGCCGGAGCACTTCGTGCGGCAGACCTGGGAGCGCTACCAGCTTCTGGAAACGCCCCAGCCGATGATCGATTACGCCGGCCGCTGGCTGATGGACCACCTGCCGGAGAACCCGCGTCAGACCCTGGTCCACAACGACTTCCGCAACGGCAACTTCATGGTCGACCGGAACGGCATCGTCGCGGTGCTGGACTGGGAGATCGCCCACATCGGCGATCCCATGCGGGACCTGGGGTGGATCTGCACCAACTCCTGGCGGTTCGGGGTCACCGAGAAGCCGGTGGGCGGGTTCGGCGAGTACGAGGACCTGTTTCGCGGCTACGAGTCGGTGTCCGGCGAGCCGGTGAATCCGGACCACGTGAAGTTCTGGGAAGTGTTCGGCTCGTTCTGGTGGGCCGTGGGCTGTCTGGGCATGGCGGAGCACTATCGCACCGGCCCCGATCAGACGGTGGAACGTCCGGCCATCGGACGGCGCTCCTCGGAGTGCCAGGTCGACTGCGTGAATCTGCTGATTCCCGGCCCGGTGACGCTGATCGAACCCGCCGACGTGACCGCCGACGACGACATGCCGCGGATCGACGAGCTGGTGACCTCCGTGCGCGACTTCCTGCGGGAGGACGTGATGGGCGCCACCCAGGGCCGGACCAACTTTCTGGCCCGGGTCGCGGGCAACAGCCTCGACATCGTGCTGCGTCAGCTCGCCCTCGGTGAGGGTGCGCGGGCTGCCGAGCACGCGCGGCTGCGCGACCTGCTCGGCAGCGACGGCAGCCTGTCCGAGCTGCGCTGGCAGCTCACCCGGGCGCTGCGCGACGGCACCATGGCCCTCGATGCGCCGGGTCTGGCCGAGCACCTGCGGGCCACCGTGGTCAACCAGATCGCCATCGACCAGCCCAAGTACTCGGGCTTCAGGACCGCGACCTCCGGGTAGGAGCGGCCTCCCGGCCGCGATGACCATTGCGACCGGCGCCGGGCGATCGCGGCCGGGAGGCCGCTCCTACATGGTTGCCGGGGCGGTCGCGGCCGGGAGGCCGCTCCTACATGGTTGCCGGGGAAATCGCGGCCGGGAGGCCGCTCCTACATTGCGTGGCAATCGGCGAGAATAGGGGGATGTCGACGGCTGTTCCCTCTCTCCTCGAAGCGCTCACGACCATTCCCAAGGTGTCCGCCGCCGGCTGGCGGCGGCTGGGCTGGCTGCGGCGCTATCTGATCACCGTTCGCGCGGCAGTGCTGCCGCTGACGCTGTACGCCAGCGTGCTCGGCGGTCTGCTGGCGCTGCCCTGGACGCCGGGGGAGGGCTGGCGGTTCCTGCTGGTCACGCTGGGGCTGGTGTTCGCTCACGCCACCAGCAACCTGCTGAACGACGAGGTGGACTGGCTCACGGGGCTGGACCGGGACGCCTACTTCCGGGTGCGCTACGGCGCCCACCCGCTGGCCCAGGGGCTCATGAATCCCGCCACCCATGGGCTGCTGCTGCTCGCCACCGTCGGCGCGGCGCTGGCGCTCGGGCTCGCGATCTTCCGGCTCACCGGGCCGCCGGCCTACTGGCTGGCCACCGCCGGCGCGCTGATCCTGCTGTTCTACACCTGGCCGATGAAGCGCCTCGGTCTGGGCGAGATCGCCGTGTTCGTGGTGTGGGGCCCGCTGATGGTGGGCGGCAGCTACTGGGTGGTCAGCGGCGACTGGGGGCCGGACATCGCGGCGCTGTCGCTGCTCGCCGGCCTGGGGCCCACCGTGGTGGTGATGGCCAAACATGCCGACAAACGGCGCGACGACGCGGCGCGCGGCGTGCGCACCCTGCCGGTGATTCTCGGCCCGGTCTGGGGGCCGCGGACGGTCGCGCTGCTGGCGGCGGCCCAGGTCGGCGGCGCCGTGGTGTGGGCCTGGATCGGCGCCGCCTGGGGATTTCTGCTGATGCTGCTGGCCGCACCGGCCCTGGTGCGGCTGATGGCCATCTGCGTGCGCGCCCGCCCGCCGGCCAGGCCGAAGTCGTTCCCGGCCGCCATCTGGCCGCTCTGGTACTCCGCGTCGGCGTTCCGTTTCGCCCGTATCGCCGGAGCGGCCCTGGCCGGCGCGGCGCTGATCGAAGGGCTGCGCTGACCGGCGCTCAGCGCCCGGCGCCCGTGCAGTCGATCACGAACACCCGGTCCCAGGTGCCGTCCTCGTTCGCGCGAGGGCGGGCATCGCGGAAGCCGGCCTTGCGCAGCACGCGGTGGGAGGCGGCGTTCTCCGGCGCCGTCGTCGCGATGATGCGCGTCAGGCCGTGGTCGGCGAAGCCGTAGCGGATCACCGCCTGGACGGCTTCGGTGGCGAGCCCCTGGCCCCAGCTCGCCCGTCGCAGCGCGTATTTGACCTCCGGCTCGGGCTGGCTGCCGGGATGCACCAGACCGATGAATCCCACCACCTCGTCCGGCGCGGTCCGGTCGGTCATCGCGAACATGCCGTAGCCGCGGCGGCGATAGTTCTCGGCGGTAACCTCCAGCCAGCGGTCGCATTCCGCCGCCGACAGCACGTCGCCGTCGCCGACCCAGCGCATGGCGTCCCGGTCGCCGTATACCTCCAGCATGGCTGCCCGGTCACCGGGGTCGAGCCGGCGCACGATCAGCCGCCGGGTCACGGCGACGACCACCTCGCGGCTCACGTCAGGCGTCCCGGGGCTGCAGCTCGAACAGCCACAGCGCGCCGGACTCGACGGCGTCGACGGTCGCCCCGGCGCCGTACTTGCGGTTCAGCTCGGCGACCAGCGGGGCCACCTCCGGACCCGACTCGATCCGGTCCAGACGCACCGGATAGAGCGTGCCGTCGACACGCAGCAGCGCGCGTCCGTCCTGCTCGGCCTCCAGGGGCCACTGCTTCCACAGCCGGCCCAACGTGCTGTTCATGTAACCGCAGGGAATGAACAGGCGGCCGTCGTGCACCATGATCCAGGTGGTGCGGGACCGTGCGGGCTCGAGGAGCTGGAATGCCACCGTGTCCCGGTCCGCGAGGAACGACCAGTCCGGCAGGGGGCCGGCATGGCGCTCGCCGCTGGTGAAGGGGCCGCCGGCGACGGGGCCGAGGGGACCGTCGGCGGACCGGGCGATCAGCGTGCCGATCCCGACCAGGATGGCGGCGACCACGGCGACGCCGGCAAGAAAACGCACGAATGCCATGGGTCTCCCCCTGCTGGATACCAGGCGACGAGGGTGCGGCGGAATGTGGCGCCGATCAAGGGCGGCGGGCGGTCCGGTTAACAGATTGGGCTGCGGCGGGTGAGCACGGAGCGGCTGTCAGTCATGATGGGCGGGCATTTCAACCGGTATCCGCCATGCGACTCACTGTGCCTGGTCTGATCGTCTGCGGTCTGCTCAGCGCGGCGGCCGCGGCCCACGACGCTGCGCCGGATCACGGCTGCCGGGAGCCGGTGCGCCCGGCGGACGATCAGAACGACGTGCTGTGGCAGCGGTTCCTCGACGACGTCGACGCCTATCGCGGCTGCATCAGCGACTTCGTCGACGCGAGCCAGGCGGCGGCCGCCGCCCACGGCGAGGCGGCGCGTGCCGCCACAGGCGACTGGAACGCCTTCGTCAGACGCGAGCTGAACGTGCCGGAAGACTATCCCTGGCCGCCGGAGGGCGCCGACGGCTGACCCGGCGGATCAGCCGCCCAGCGGGCGGACCGGGCGCCGCCGGGACAGGGCGTTGGCGAACGGCATCTCCAGCGTCGGCAGCAGACGCTTCTGCAGCCGGGCCAGCAGGCCCGGCGTCACCTGCTCCTCGAAGTCCTCCAGGCTGAAGGTCAGCCGCAGCACGTCGGGCTCGTGTTGGATCGACGCCAGCCGGGTGTTGCCCGCCAGCGGCGGCAGCGGCAGGTAGGTCCGGAACAGTGCGGCCACGTAGTTCGGCACGCCGAGAACGCTGGCGCGCCTGGGCTGCAGCACGAACCAGCCGCCGATCACCTCCAGGCGCGCCTCCAGCTCCGCCACCGGCAGGCCCGCCAGCTCGGTGTGGAGCACGATGGCGTCGTCGGACAGCTCGACCCGGTAAGGCAGCTCGAAACGCTGCAGCCAGCGGGTGATCTCGTCCTTGCCGACGGCGATCTCGACCTGGGGGGAGCTCACCCGGATGGTCGCCGGCATGCCGGGCACGAAGCGGACGTGGGCGGCTCGCCACACCACCTGCTTGAGATCCATCCAGGCGGTCGCCAGCCCCTGGAAGCGCAGGCTCGCGTGGTCGAAGCGGTCCGGGAACGGCATGCCGCTGGCCCGCTCCCAGTCGACGTGCACCGGCAGCTCGAAGTACGAGCTGACGAGCTGGTCGATGACGCTGGCGGCCGTGTCCCGGTTCATCCGGGGAGTGTACTCCCAACCCGGCGGCGCGGGGGAAGTGGCGGCGCGGGGAAACCGCTGTGCGGGAACCGGCAGGAGAGGGTGCGGGGCCCCGAAGGGCCCCGCGGGGGAGGGTCAGGTCAGAACTTGTAGCCGACGTTCAGGCCGAACGCCCAGGGGTCGATGGAGACCGTCTCCAGGTCTGCGCCGTCGAGCTTGGCGTCGGTGTCGATGTCGATGTAGCGGACCACGGCGTTCAGGAACCACCGCTCGTCCAGCGCGATGTCGACGCCGACCGTGCCGGCGAGGCCCACCGAGTTGTCCAGCGACAGGTTGGTGCCGTCGAGGGCGCCGCGGGTCTGCTCGTCGAAGAAGATGGTGTAGTTCACACCGGCGCCCACGTAGGGCTGCACCTTGGCGTCGGGCATGAAGTGATACACGGCGCTCAGCGTCGGCGGCAGATGCTTGGTGGAGGCCACGGTCGGGCCGTCGACCAGTCCGATGTCGTGCTTGAACGGCAGAGCGGCGAGAAGCTCGACGCCCACGTTGGCGTTGAAGAAGTAGGTCACATCGAACGTAAACATCGTGTCCGAATCGACCTCGACGATGTCGCCGTTGTCGGACTTGGGATCGACGGTATGGAAACCGCCGCGCACGATCCAGTCGCCGGCCTCGTGTGCCAGAGCAGCGGGCGCGGCCAGTGCGGCACCGGCGGAACAGGCGATCGCCAGGGCCAAGGATCTTGCGTTCGTCATATCACTCTCCTCAATCAAGCGCGCGGTTGCCGCGCGTCGTGGGTGCATTTATACGGTCGCCCGCGTCGGCCGGTAATACGCAAAAACCGCAAGCACGGGCCGGGCATTCCGAAGGAATTGATCGGGATCAAGTCGCGGCGCGGTATCGCGTTTTCCCGGGGGGCTCTCTATCCTTGAGGCCATGTCAGGTGCTCACTACTCCCCGAGGGAGATGCTCGACGCGCTGGTCGCCATGCCGACCGTGTCGCGGGACTCCAACCTCGATCTGATCGACTTCGTCTGCGACTACCTCGGCGGTCACGGCGTCGCCGCCAGGCGGGTGGCCAGCGACTGCGGACAGAAGGCGAACCTGTACGCCACCATCGGGCCCGAGGCGCCCGGCGGCGTGGTGCTGTCGGGCCACACCGACGTGGTGCCGGTGGATGGCCAGGACTGGCAGAGCGACCCGTTCCGCATCAGCGAACGGGACGGCCGGCTGTACGGTCGCGGCACCTGCGACATGAAGTCTTTTCTCGCCACGGCGCTGGCGCTGGTTCCGGAGATGAACCGGCTGCGCCGGCCGATCCATCTCGCCTTCTCCTACGACGAAGAGGTGGGCTGTCTCGGCGCGCCGCGGCTGATCGAAGCGCTGTGCGCGGAGCTGCCGCAGCCGGAGGCGGTGATCGTCGGCGAGCCCACGGAAATGCGGGTGGTCACCGCGCACAAGAGCATGTTCATCTTCGAGACCGAGGTGCGCGGCTTCGAGGCCCACTCCAGCAAGCAGAACCTGGGGGTGCCGGCGGTGATGGTCGCCGGTCGGCTGATCAACTGGCTGGCGGAGCAGCAGGACCGGAACCGGGAGCGGGCCGATCCGGACAGTCCCTTCGAGCCGGGCTACTCCACGCTGCACTGCGGGGTGGTCCACGGCGGCACCGCGCAGAACATCACGGCTAAGCAGTGCCGGTTCGTCACCGACATCCGCACGCTGCCCGACGAGGCCCCTGAGGATTTCTTCCGCGAGCTGGAACGTTATGCACGGGAGGTGCTCGAGCCCGAGATGCGGCGCGTGCACCCCGACACCGGCATCGACTTCCACATCCGTTCCCAGGTGCCCGGCTTCGCGGCCCGGGAGAACGAGCCGGCGGTGGCGCTCGCGCGTCAGCTCACCGGCCAGAACACCAGCGAGAGCGTCGCCTACGGCGCCGAGGCAGGGCAGTTCCAGGAAGCCGGCCTGTCCGTGGCCATGTGCGGCCCCGGCAGCATCGACCAGGCCCACCAGCCCAACGAATTCATCAGCCTCGATCAGTTCGAGCAGGGCGTGGTGTTCATGCGGCGGCTGATCGAACGCCTGTCCTGACCGGCAGCGAACGCATCGCGTTCAATGGCTGCATGAACCCGCCGACGTAGGAGCGGCCTCCCGGCCGCGACCGGCCGCCGCAAGGCGGTGGATTGTCGATGGCCGTTCTGAATGGGGCCGGGTATCGCGGCCGGGAGGCCGCTCCCACGGGCGCGGTGGGGCATCGCGGTCTGGAGACCGCTCCCACAGTGTCGAGTCTCGCGGGCTAGAAATGGCAGAGCGGCGGGTAGCCCGACTCGGCGGCGTAGGTTTCCACCTCGTGCCACACGCGCATCAGGTTGCCGCCGAGGATCTTCGCGATCTCCGCCTCGTCGTAGCCCCGGCGGAGCAGCCCCGCCACCAGGTTGGGATAGGAACTGGCGTCCTTCAGCCCCACCGGCAGCGTGTCGCCGACGCCGTCGTAGTCCGAGCCGAGCCCGACGTGGTCGATGCCGGCGAGGCGAACCGCGCGGTCGATGTGGTCGAGCACGTCGTCGAGGTCGGCGTAGGGATACGGGTTCTCGGCCCGGTAGCGCGCGCTGAACTCGGTCAGGCGCGGATCCTCCTCGGGCACGCCCGCGGCCACCAGGGCTTCCCGGGCGGCGGACATGGCGTCCGCGTAGTCGCGGGCTTCCCGGGTCAGGAAACCCGAGCCGTAGTTGATCTGGATGACGCCCCCGTTGTCGCCCAGGGCCCTCACCATGTCGTCGCTCATGTTGCGATGGAAGCCCGGCGTGAAATGGCGCAGGGACGAGTGGCTGGCGATCACCGGCGTGCGGCTGAGCTCGATCACCTGCCAGAACGCGTCGTCGGTGATGTGGGAGACGTCGATCATCACGCCGCGCTCGTTCATCGCCGCGACCAGCTCGCGGCCGAACGGCGACAGGCCGCCCCAGCGCTCGTCGTCGTCGTAGGAGGAATCGGAAATGTGGTTGGAGCGGGAGTGGGCGAGGGTGATGTAGCGGATGCCACGCTCGCGGAAGTGGTCGAGATTCGCCAGGTCCCCCGCGATGGGGCCGCCGTTCTCCATGCCCAGGGGCATGGCGATCAGCCCCTCCGCCTTGGCCGTCAGCACGTCGGTGGTGCAGGTGGCCAGCGCGAACTTCTCCTCGTGATCGGTGGTGAGGTTGCGCACGCCGTCGATCAGGTCCTCGGCGAAGGCCTTCGCCTCGCCCGCGGCGTCCACGTCGGCGGGCACGTAGATGGACATGAACAGGGCGTCGAGGCTCCCGGCCCGGGCCCGCGGATAGTCGAAGTCGCCGTATTCCGTCGCCCGGCTGACGTCCACGTCGTTGTTGCGGTACAGCCGGTAGGGCACGTCGATGTGGGTGTCCACGATCAGGTGGCGCTGGGCCAGGGCATCGGCCCGGTCCGCACTGTCGGCGGCGGGCCCGGCGGGCATCTGCACGCAGGCCGACAGCAGCAGCGGGGTGACGGCGGTGACGGCCAGGGCTCGATGGTTCATCGGCAGGGGGCTCCGGTGCGGAATCGTCGGCGAGTTTCACACGCGCTTCCGGGTGAGACAAGGCGAACGGCGGCGGCCCGGGGTCCGGCCGCCCGCGCCGATGCGCTAGAATGGCCGGCAAAGTTCCAATCACCGCGAGACCCATGACCACCATCCGCCAGGACGATCTCATCCAGAGCGTGGCCGACGCGCTGCAGTTCATCTCCTACTACCACCCCGTCGACTTCATCCGCGCCATGCGCGAGGCCTGGGAGAAGGAGGAGTCGCCGGCCGCCAAGGCGGCGCTGACCCAGGTGCTGGTGAACTCGCGCATGTGCGCCACCGGCAAGCGGCCCATCTGTCAGGACACCGGCATCGTCATCGCCTTCGTCGAGGTCGGCATGGACGTGCGCTGGGAAGCGGACATGAGCGTCGACGACATGATCAACGAGGGCGTCCGGCGCGCCTACGGCCACCCGGACAACGTGCTCCGGGCCTCGGTGCTGTCCGACCCGGACGGCGCCCGCGCCAACACCAAGGACAACACCCCGGCGGTGATCCACTACAAGGTGGTGCCCGGCGACAAGGTCAGCGTGGAGATCGCCGCCAAGGGCGGCGGCAGCGAGGCCAAGGCCAAGTTCGCCATGCTCAACCCGTCGGACTCGGTGGTCGACTGGGTGCTGTCGGTGGTGCCGCAGATGGGCGCCGGCTGGTGTCCGCCGGGCCTGCTCGGGGTCGGCATCGGCGGCACGCCGGAAAAAGCCATGATGCTCGCCAAGGAATCCATGATGGAGCCCATCGACATCCACGAGCTGAAGGCGCGCGGGCCCCGGAGCCACGCCGACGAGCTGCGCCTGGAGCTGTTCGACAAGGTCAACGCGCTGGGGATCGGCGCCCAGGGTCTCGGCGGCCTCACCACCGTCATGGACGTGAAGGTGAAGGAGTACCCGACGCACGCCGCGAACAAGCCGGTGGCGGTGATTCCCAACTGCTCTGCGACCCGCCACGTGCACTTCACCCTCGACGGCTCCGGTCCGGCCGCTTTCGAAGCGCCGGACCTCTCCGAGTGGCCGGACATCGCGTTCGAGCTGGGCGACGACGTGCGGCGGGTGAATCTGGACACCCTCACCCCGGAAGAGGTGAAGACCTGGCAGGCGGGCGACACGCTGCTGCTGTCCGGCAAGCTTCTCACCGGCCGCGACGCCGCCCACAAGAAGCTGACCGACATGCTGGCGAAGGGCGAGCCGCTGCCCGTGGATCTCACCAACCGGGTGATCTACTACGTCGGCCCGGTGGACCCGGTGGGCGACGAGGTG
>MDTD01063036.1_pt1 | contig 16092 bp, 11 predicted proteins | sample 811221 | NCBI WGS metagenome assembly MDTD01 (sample SAMN05326646, study PRJNA326480) | marine metagenome | isolation source: seawater | place: Pacific Ocean: South West | collected 2011 | reverse complement strand
CAGTTCAGCATCAACGTCGTCGTCTGAGAGGTGGACGTCGCTGGCTGGGCGTGGCGCTCGTCTGTGTGGTCATGCTCGGCCTGCTCGGTCTGACGGCCGTTCGGCGCGACGCCGCCTCGCTTCTGCAGCCGGAATCATGGCTGGAACTGCTCACCTGGTTCGGGTGTGTGGTGGGGGTGGTGGTTCCTCTGGTTGGCGTCTACTCGGTGATGGTGGATTTTGTGTTCTGGGAGGGATGGATGCATGGTCTTCCCGACCCCAGTCGACTGTTCGCCACTGGCGCTGAGGCTGCCGGTCAGCATCATCACTATGTCGTCTATCTCGATGGCATTCATCAGAGTGAGGAGAGCCATCCCCCGCGGGTGAGCGACTTCCTCGGCTGCCTGGAGGAGTCAATTACCGATGACACGATTCTGGTGAAAGGGATCGAGGCTTACACGATCACCAACACCGGGCTGCGTTCGACCACTTTCGCCGGATGGTTCTGGCAACGGCTTTTCGCTCTCCAGGAACATCACCCCAATGCTCTGATTCGGTTCATCTGCGCGTTTTGCGTGCAGGCGAACAACGTCATCAAGGTCGGAATCTCGTCTGATCGTCGCTACGGACCGGTGATGAACTACGAGCTGGCGTTGAAGATTGCGCGACGCCTTTCTGTTTCGGGTTTTCGTCCTAGTTCAGCTTCTCGTATTGTCCTGTTGGGCTACAGCGGAGGTGGGGAAATGGCTATCGGCACAGCTGCCTTGCTTCAGAGGATTTGTCAGGTCCCCGTACAGGTGATCACCGTTTGTGGAGTTTTTAGTGGTAATGGAGATTTGGATTCTGTTGAGCATGTTGCGATGGTCATCGGCTCTAAGGATCCAATTGCGGCATTCGGTCGAATTGCTTATCCAGGACGCTTGCCGATGTTTCCACTGACTAATTGGAACAAGTGGTGTCGTCGTGGAACCCTTTCTCGTTACGAAATTCAGTCCATGAACCACAACGGTAATGCTGGTCCATTCAGCTCTTCATTCAGGGAGAAAGTGGTATCAGCGATTTGCCAAGAACTTCGAGTGACTGATAGATCATCTTGAGAGTTGTGATTCAGCTCAACCTTTAGTTCCAACCATGTAGATCATTGACTACTTGAAAACGATGCAACATTCCAAGCGTTACTCCCGCCTTCTAGTTGTTTTGCGTGAATATTCTCTTTTGACAGAACCTTTATAGCTTTCAGACTTCGCACTCCTGTTTTACAATAAACAACAATCGTTTTATCTTTTTGCGCATCTCTTAATTCACGTAGATGGTTTTCGGTCGTTAGGTCCTTCAAAGGTATGAGGATTGAGCCTGGTATCTGGTCAATCTTTGCTTCTTCAGTGCCTCTCACATCGACAAGTAGAATTTGTTCTTGATTGTTATTCAGTATTGATTGGAGTTGGTGGCAATTGATGCTTTCAACTATATTTTCATCGCCTGATGAACATCCTTGATCATGACCGCAAAACTTGTTGTAGTCAATTAGTTCTGTTATTTTCGGGGTATTGGGATCTGCTTTTAGCTGAATTTCATTGAATTTCATCTCCAATGCATCAAATAGTAAAAGGCGACCGCTCAGGGGTCTTCCGATTCCAGTAATGATCTTGATAACCTCTGTTGCTTGTATGACACCGATGATTCCAGGTAAGACACCGATGACGCCATCTTCAGCACAAGACGGCGTCATCTCTGGAGGAAGCGGACTTGGAAATAAATCTCGATAATTTGGGCTTCTTTCATCCAGATTGAACACTGTTGCATGACCTTCAAAACGGATAATGGATCCATAGACATTTGGTTTTCCTAGAATGACACATGCATCATTGATTAAATAGCGAGCTGGGAAATTATCAGTTCCGTCACAGACAATGTCGTAATCTTTGATGATATCAAGTGCATTGTCACTTGTTAGAGCTGAATTATGAATTTGCAGATCGCAATATGGATTGATTTCAAGAATACTATTCTTGGCCGACATTGTTTTCGGCAGACCGACTTTCGAGGTGGCATGAATGATTTGTCTCTGTAGATTTGATTCATCAACGACGTCAAAATCAACGATCCCGATCTTACCTATTCCTGCTGCCGCAAGATACAACAATATTGGTGATCCTAAGCCACCAGTTCCTACACACAAAACAGATGCGGCCTTAAGTCGCTTTTGACCCTCAACTCCAACCTCTGGAAGACAAAGATGCCTCGCATATCGAGACCGTTCATTGTGGTCAAGAGTTATATTTTCAGCATCGAAATCAATCATGGCTGCAAAGTTTAAAATATGATTAAAGCTGGTTGAGTCGATGGTCTCAGCAAAAGAGTTAAGGGGATTAACCAAGTCAATCAATTGCATTGAACTTTACTCCTTTGTTGCTGTCACAGCAATATGTAAATTCTTAAGTAATGGCATCCACTGCTCGTTAGGATGGCATAAGGAAATAAAAGAAGCCATGAGCGATATTGAAAACTTCGCCAAAAACGGCTTTCTTTGCCCTGCAGGCAAAGTCAATGTTGATCGTGCTTTGAATCTTTATATGACCCAAATAGTAAAGGAAAAGAAAATCGATCACCACTCCAAGACATCGTTTTCAAGGTTTAGCTTCTTTAATAAAGAAATGAATCCACATCTGTTGTATTCAGAGATCAAAGAATTGGTCAATGATGATCAGATCCTTCGAATGGTGAGGTCTCTGCTTGGAACGGATATCGTATGCATTAACACAATCTTCATCGCCAAGCCTCCGCATAGCAATGATCATCTTACTCTTCATCAAGATTCAGTCTATTGGGGATTAAAGAATAATCATGCCTTGAGTATTTGGATCGCACTAACTGATTCAAATCTCAGTAATGGTTGCATGCAAGTAATTCCAGGAACTCACTTCCAGGAATTTCGTCACAAATCAAGTTCTGCAAAGGATAATATTCTTCAAATGAAAGAAACCTGTGAAGACTCTATTGGTGACCGTAAGCTTGTGCCATTGGTATTAGGGAAAGGTGAATTCAGTGCTCATCATTGTCAAATTGCACATATGTCTAAAAACAATCCATCCGACGAATGGCGCATTGGCTTGGTGTTACGTTATGCCAATGTAGATACCCTCGATGAAGACTATTTAAGTCGAAATATTTATTCTCCTCTTGATAGTCAAGAGAATAGGTCCACAATGGAAGATACATCTTGTTCGATTGCCTCAGAAAAAAAGTGGCTGCAATTTAATAGACAATATTTCCGTAAGCTCAATAATTCTGCACTGGCTAGAAATTGCAATTCTAAGCCATGAAAACCGTATGGCTGCTGGGAATGCATGACTTGAGTAATTATGGTGATGCGCTGTTCCCCTATATATTCAATCACCATATTGATTCAACTGATATTTTACTCAAGTGTGTTAGCTTGACAGGTCAAAGGTCAATTTTTAGTGATGCATGGCCATCTATTTCTCTAGAACATTTTCATCGCTGTGTTCAGTGTAATGATATTGTTGTACTTCTCGGCGGGAACATAATTTTTGATATCCCTTTCGGGTTTGTCGAGAGCAAAAAATCACCATATCCTTATAATTGCAATGGCTCTGATTTTTGGTTAAAAGGGCTTGAGATTGCTTCAGAGAAAAATTGCAGGATAATCATTAACTCTGTAGGAGCTTTTGCACCTTTAAAAAAATCTACTCTAAAACGGTGGAATCATCTAAAAGATAAAATCGACTATATCTCTTGGAGAGACTTGTCAACTTGGAGGATTATGGGATCTGATCAAAATCAAATGATTGTTCCAGATACAGCCTTACATCGTGATCACTCCAATCTTTTTCTTGCTAATAAATTCTCAGAGGCTGAAGGAAAAATTCTGCTCAATATCAGACCTCGTAGTCTGTTCGGGTTTGATTTCAGTGAGGTTGCTTCAACGCTTGCAGATTTAGCCCAGAGATGGTCGCTCCCTATTGTCGCTCATGCGAATTCTGAATCACACACCGACTTGATGGCATGTCAGCAACTATCAGATCACGCTCCTGTTCCTTTTGAGTTTGAGGTGGCACAAAGTATTCAACAATCGTTCAATAGCATCCAGAAGGCGAGGCTGGTCATCACAAGCTCGATGCACACCTACGTGACGAAGGCTTGTATAGGTGGCGATGTGATCTTAATCACCAAACCCCGATACAATAAATTTAAAGCGGTTACTGCATCTATGCACAGCCCAGGATTTGTTACTCAATCATGGGATCATCTCAATCAGATTGAAAATCATGATCCGAGAACTTTTGCAGTATTGGGCAGTGAATCAACCGCTATCCTGGATTTTCATTGGCAGAAAGTAAAGAGTATTCTTTTTGGAAAAGAAACCTCTATAATCGGTTAACTCTGTTTGCCAACAAATGTCTTCTTTGAAGAATATGCGTCAACAACCAATTGTTCCTGCCACATATGCAGAATTTCGTTCTTGGCTACTACGCTATGTTGAAGATGTTTGGGGATTACCCGAAAACTTTAATAATGAGATGGATATTGATTTTGAAGTTTTAGGTATGGATTCCCTTGAAGCTCATATGATGGCATCTCTTCTCGAAGATGAATATGGAATATCATTTGAACCAATGCTGCTCGTGGATCACAAGACTCTTAATTCACTGGCAAAGTATTGCACTGATGCTTCATAGTCAATGGACCTGTCGATTATCATAGGATCGTATGAATTAACTCATCAGATTAGCAATACTGTAACCTCCATATTCTCTGCTCTCAGTCATTGTGAACTATCCGCGGAGATTATTATCGCTGACAATTCCAAAAATTTGAAGGCAATTGATAACCTCGATATCAATTTATTTAATGTGGATGTCATTGACTTCAGTCAGCTCAATATAGCCATTCATGCTTCGATGAACCTTGCTGTTCAGCGTGCTTCTGGACATTATCTATGCTTGATGATTGATGGAGCAAGGCTTTGGTCTCCAAATATTCTTAGAGATGTTGATCAATGTTTAAGTCAACGTAGTGTAGTCCATGTTCCCAACTATCAGCTCGGCTCAGATTATCAAATGTATGGCAACCACAGTGATACTAGTTTTAAACATGAACATGAGTTGTTACAGAATTGTGGATGGCCATTTCTAAATACTCCGCAATTAATTGACTCATCTTTCCTAGAACCTCATGCTGGAATTGGCCCTACAGTCTTTGAAAGTAATTGCCTTTTCCTAAGTCGAGAGATATGGGATGAGATCAATGGATATGATCTTCAATTTAAAAGAAAAGATGGTGGATTTGCTTCGGCAGACTTGCTGACAAGATTGATTGAACATGACTGTAAACTAATGATTTTGCCTGATGCTGGAACATTTCATCAATTTCATTACGGGACAACCACATCTTCACCAGATCAGACACGAACTGCCTTGAAGGAAATGACGTTGGAGTATTTTCAAATCAGATCTAAGCCTCCCAAAAGGCATCGAGTGTCACGTCACTGATAGTAAAAGTATCTGATTGGTTCAAGCGCTTTTTCAAGGGATTCCTGAGATACACATTCATGACCGAAATGGTCACTCAGAAATTGTTGTGCATTCAACGGAGTATTGCTGACTGCCATGAGCCTTGCTTTTCTAAGAGTGATCGCATGATTATTTATATGTTCCTTCTGACATTTTTCTAGTAATTGCTGCTCTTTATCAAACAACTCTTGGCAATGAAGTAAGTCACATTCCAACATGGATACACGCAATTCATCTGGGAAGGAAAAACGGAGTTTGGAAAGAGCATTTTTAGCCCTCTGAATATTTCTTGTTTCAATTAACTTGCGAAGATGCCATAGTCCATTTTCAAGAACTGGCTTTTCATTGACGTATGGCTCGACAATTTCTAAACTCAATATGTTGTCAGATCTAAGTGAATAAATACTGGCCTTATGACAAACATAGACATAGTCTGGAATTTCTGTAATTGGGTCTACTGCTTCAACCTCATAAACAGTAAAGTCATTCAATGTGTCTTTTAAAAAGTGGTAGATGTTTCTGCCGTATGTCCGATAATGCTCGTGAACTTTAGGATCCGGAAATCCCCAATCATCCGTTTTGTTGATTAATGCAGGGCTAGGCACCGTAATAAAAAGGAATCCATTACCTTTTAAAATTCTCGATAATTCGCATAATGCTTTATGGTCATCTTTTACGTGCTCTAGTACATGATTTAGAAAGATTAAATCATATGACTCGCTTTCTCTTTCGATCGACATTAAATCGATATGGTTGTCTTTATTAAAGACACTGTATTCAAACGAGCTGAATGCCTTGGGATCAATCGATGGGTCACGACTAAACATCAGTGCTTTTTTACTATCTGGAGTGATCTTCAGAGATTTAAAGACTTCATGAACTGCTCGATGACGTGGCCGTGATCCACATCCGGTGCAGACACGTTTACGGCGAAAATGGATCGAACCACCTGATACAAAGCTGCTTGATCCGCAGATCGGACAACGCTGACGATTTCTTCTATACCTTGGCTTCTTTAATAGTGAATAATAAATAGCTGTGCGTGCGATTGGTTGTTGTGATATGTATGAGTCTGGGAGCTTTCTTTGATGAGATTGATGATAACCCAGTTTAAGCAAACCTCTAATGTCTTCCCAATATTTTTCTAGCTTGTTTGTTTGTTCATATGCCTTTTGGTAAACGTTTTTTGACTTAGCCAGGTTTATATCTGTGGTCAGTGCTGACCAGGTTTCAACTCTCTCAAGATCTAGTAATGTCTGGAGGTCGTCAAATTTTTCTAAAATTTTAGGTGCAATGAGTTTTAAAGGAGTTTCATAGACTGATGCGACTATTGAGGCATGATATGACGAGGTGATCATTAAATATGCATTGGAAATAATTGACAGTGCATCAATAATCATGAAATTATGATCAATAATCGTATGAGTAGCTTTTAAAAATTTAGAGACTCCGCCTACTGCTTTTAAATCACCATGGCATAGTCCAAGGGGTAAGAGGACAAGTTCCATATTATGTTGTTGAGCTATTCGATCAAGAATATGGGCGATACGTTCATAGCTAATATCTGCATATTCTGTTTTAATTTGGCATGCTATATAGTTTTCACCAAATGAATATTTTTCTCTAACAATCTTTATCCTTTCTGATAGGGTGCTACTTGGGTATGCATCAATAACACTAAATCCTGTATCCGGTGTAATTTGAATTGGTCCGTCGTAGAATTCTGCAAATCGTCTCGCAGAGCTGATATCTCTTAGGTTAACAGGCCGAGTGGATGCCTCTTTAATCCATCTATTGACTGATTGCTGAAGTGGTCCCTTAATTTCTGAGGGTTCTAGGCATCCCGGAGAATTCCATATGAGTGGAACATTAAGCCTTAAGGCTTGAAAGAGTGGACCTATCCAGATTGAAAGTGCTGCTGTATCGAAATCAAATTTCCATGACGGATACTCTGCAAGTTCCTTCAGTTCTCTTGTGATAATGTTTCCTCCTCCCACTAATATGAGTGAGGGCTTTCCATTGATTTCGATTGAGGAAGGACTTATTGCATCTTGATATTGTGTTCTCATTCCTTCAGGGCTAACAGGCACAATGCGGTGATGATGACCTAATTTATGTTGTGCAATGAGTGGCAAAAGTAAATCACCAAAATTATCAACATCAAAAGTACCGTAAATCCAAATCTCACGTAATTGTTCAATAGCGATCATTAGAAAGCTCCAAATCTTACAGATAATTGTGGTGACTTAAGAGCCCGATCTTGAATTTCATTCAGATGATTGATCAAATCTTTGTGGCGAATATTTGAAGCTTGTGCTACATCTAGTCTGTTATACTCTTCTGTAGTATACATGCCCCAATTAAGCAGACGCTGATAATAGACTTGATCAAAACAGAGCTGTTCAGCCAAATCATAAAATGCAATCATCTCACTAAGGTTGTCTGATTGTACGCAGAAATTCAGGATTAATTTGGTTCCAAGTTTTTCAGTATCTTTCCACTTTGCTAGATACCTAAGATTTTTTATAAGTAAATCCCAATCACCGGGAGGCCTCATTTTTTGATAAGTTCTTTTTGTAGCTGCATCAACGGATATCGTGATTAGTTTGACCTTTCTCCAAAGTTCAGAATATGTTTGCCATACTTCAGGCGTCAAATTTATACCATTGGTGGCAATTGCAATCCCAATATTTTGGTATTCAATGCTTTTAAGTCTGTGCAAAAGCTTTCGGTAATGAGAGCTTGCAAAGGGATCACCACTGTACGTGATTGATACAAGAGTGTTTGAATCTTTCAAGAGTGGTTCAATACAGTTACTCTGTATTGTCTTAAATAACTTTTTCTCATCATGAGACGCTTGGATAATATTCTTTCTGCAAGACGGACATTTTAAATTACACGAACGATCGTAGCTTAATTGAAGGTAAGCAGGAGATTGAGTCACTTTATAGTGAGTACGTGTTATAGGTCTTTGTTCAGTTTCCTTTTTGATGGCGTTTTTAAGATGTGGACAGTAGCTTGGATTGCAATAATGATAATTTCCATGTTTAATCGAGTCACGTATTTTTTTTATTTTATTCCCTTGCCATAACTCTTCTCCATTCTCCTGACTTGGATCTCCCACCGAATAGGGAACCCATGACGTACAACAGACTCCGGCTGATTTCTGCTGAATATCCAATGTCTGGTATGGCTTAGGGCATTGCCATTGAAGAGATAGTTTTTCCTGATTAACCTCAATTAACTTAAGATAATAATGAGATGGCTGATAAGTATTATGCTTTTGAATTGACTTTTTAAAAAAATCTTGAGCTTTGGTTTTTTGATGCCTATAAAAATGATACAGTCCACACAATCCAAGATACTGAGCTTCACTCCATATTTTTAAGCATGAAAAGAGTTCTTCCGGTTTGAATTTAATCGTTGATTTTTTTATCCACTCCCCGACAAATTCAAAGCAATCATATTGAATCAGTCTATGACGTAAACAGTCATTGCTTTCTATGTTGTTTTGAACAAATGCGGCAAACCCTTCTGCATTGCCGCTCTGCGCAAAGCGTGTCATTTTATGATGATCATTTGTCATATCTTCTTCCTCTTTAATATCCAGGTGTTTCCTGATACTTCAAGATTGAAGGCTTTTTCTTGACTGAATTCATGCAGTTTAGTTGGAATCATATTTTCTATGCCTTCACTCTTCCATAAGTAGTCGTCCCCACAGATTGTCGTGCATGGAAATAGTTTGAGAGCTATTTCAATACTATTCCAATCCTTGTCAGCATCAAAGTACATGACGTTTGGATAGATTTTTCTATCATATAGATAAAAAAGGATGTCCGGTAATTTGGCTCTGGCAATAGTAAACCGATTTGGATTTAAACAGCAATTGATTAAATATTGCTGGAAGCCATATTTTTCAAGATTGTTCAACAGCTGATTGACTTGCTCCTGGGAAAGATGGCTTAAAGATCCCTTGGTTTTGGGATCATCTAGAAGACCATGGATCACTGTCAACGGCTCTGCAGGCCAATGATCAATCGCTAAAATATGAAAGGTATCTGATACTGATAACCATCTTTTGCAAGAGCCTCCAAGCAATACTCCAAATTCAATAAAGAGTTTTTGATCTTTGGAAGAAACATCCATCATCTGGAGATGTTTCTCTAAAATATGTCGACCTGAATTTTTGCTAAATAGTTCAACGGGATCTAGAGGGCATGATATACATTCTGTGCTAATTGCTGGTTGAGGGAAATCTCTTCTTATTTTCCTGACGTTATTTCCATGATTGTTGCTATACAATTTATCATCCAAAGACTTCATTCCCTTAGTGATTTGCAGCAAATATTCTGAATATTTCCGCTTGGCAATTCTAAGCGCGTTCACTGCTGCAGTACTTTTTTTAATTATAGCGACTGTTCTCTAGTCAATCCTAATTAATTCTTTAATTATTCTATTTACGCATTTTATTTCCTAGTATTCATATATTGAGTGAAATGTATGAAAATCCTGGAACAACTAGATGCAGCTGCTCTAATCAGCTCTGATGAATTTCACGATCAGTTGATCAAGTATATCTCTGAAAATCCACCTCCTCTTCGACACCATAAAGTCTCAGTTGATTTATTCGATTTGATGTCCACATGGATCAAATATACGTCAGTAGATATCGATGTCCTCAAGTTGTTGGAGCCCTTGGAGCAATACTCGAAATCTCAGTATTTAACCCTTGTAGGACTTGTTGAATTAATTGCCAATAATATCTCTTCGGCGACAGAGTATATTAAAGCTGCCATTCTTGCCGACAATTTCTATGCGCCAGCACATAATTTACTGAATGACATTGAGGGATTAGGTGAGCATGATTCTCAGATACAGAACGAATATATTTGTGGTCTGCCATTTACTGAAATGCAACTGAAAACAATAAATAGTCAAGACACTATGACTTTTTGTTGCCTCCAATGGAGTCCATATGTCATGGGCTCTATTGAGTCTAAAAATCATGATGATGTTTGGAATGGTGCTGGCGCTAAGGAATTCAGAAAAAGTATCTTAGATGGCAGTTATAAATATTGCAATAAAAGAATTTGCTCAATCTTTAATAATGCTAAGCACAATATGATTCCAAGAAATTCACTTAATCGCTCTGATGATAATCAATCTTCTAATAACAGAATGGCAACACGTCTCAGAAAAGCTTCTAATTTGCTTGCTGAGCAACTGAATAGCCCTGAGCCCACGCATGTTGATCGTCCGCGTCATATTTTTATTGCTTACGATGAAGGTTGTAATCTTGCATGTCCTTCGTGCAGGACTCATATTAAAAAGGTTTCCAGGGATAAAAAGAATGAAATGGACGATCTTTTTGAGAGAGTAGTACGTCCATTACTCATATCTGGTCCAACTTTATTGACCGCATCTGGTCATGGTGACCCACTGGGTAGCAAGCATTTAAGAGATAAACTGTCGAGCCTTCAAGGAATTCAATATAAAGATCTTAGAATTAACTTGCAAACAAATGGCTTACTTCTTAACTCTAATGGCTGGCAAACTATCTCATCTATTTCCTCCAATCTTGAAGACGTAAGAATTTCCATTGATGCTGCTACAAAGGACACCTACGAGGTTGTGAGGTTCCCTGGGGTATGGGAGGACCTAATGAATAGCTTGAAAGTTACTGTTGCTAAACGAAACCAATTTAATTTCCGCGTTGTTATCAATTTCTGTATTCAAGACTTTAATTTTAGAGAAATACAACTTTTTGCCGAATTGGGTAATGCCTTGAATGTGGATAAGATTAATTTTCAACATCTTGTTAACTGGGGCACTTATTCACCTGATGATTATAAACGACGAAACGTTGTAGATCCATTGCATCCCAACCATCGTGAATTTAAGGAACTACTGATTTCCACTGTTTCACAGTACTCGAATATTCAGCTATCGTCTTCTCTTCCACGTTTGCTACGAACATAAGTCCCCTTTGCTCCGTGTCAACATTTGTCTCCTTGTGGACGCGGCTGGTCTCTATTCCTAACATTGATATAGCACTTGTATAATCCATGTCTGTGGGATCCGATGAATCAAAGCAGGAGTTGTTTGCTTTCTTTCGGGAACTCGAGCGAGATCCAAAACTAAAAACTATATATTTTAATGCAAATAACCGCCCAGACAGAAAGCTCATTATTGAATCACTTGGTTTTGATCCCAAGCTCATACAAGAAGCTGTTAATTCTTTGCCCCTAGAGATTGACGGTGCTCAAACAACGCTTGCTGATTGGCTTCGTTCGCGTCAGGTCGATCCTGAAGACCTTGCTCCTGTACGTGCTGTATTAAATGCGCTGCATAAGCTGGAGGAAAGTGGAGCTATTGCTTCAATTACCAGCTCTTACGCAAGTTATAAGAGCTCCCTCGATAGTACAGCTGGTGGTGCAGCTGCAGCATCAAAGGTTCCATCAAAAGCAACAGGTAAAGCAGATGCGGTAGAAACAGAAGTATCATCTGAAGCAACAAATGAAGCCACATCGGAGGCCTCTTCAGATGTGTCCGATGTAAGGCATTCATACGAACAGGCAGAAAATGAAACACAATCAGACGTCTCTGACCAGGAGACCTCTTATGCAGATATGTCTAAGTCTGATATATCCACTGAGGTCTCTGATCTTAAATCTGATATTTCTGAAGGAACATCACTGTATACAAGTTCGATTGACAAAGATCTGAGTACAATACAGTCCGATCTCAAAAGCGATGCTATCAATGAAGTCTATTCTCTTTTAACCAAGGCCAGTGATGATATTAATGAAGATCTCTCTAAGGACGGCAGTAATGCCAAGGTAACTGTTTCTGAGACCGAAAATTCTTCCGGTCAAGCAGATGGTGTTCAGGTTGAAATATCTGATTCAGCAAGTACAGAGAAAACAGAGGGTTCAACTGAGATTTCTGGCAGTATCAGTGGTGATGCCACGCTTGATTTCGAAGAAGGTAAGGATGTTTCTGGTAGCATAGACGGAACAGTCGATATCAAAGGTAGCACAGATATCGATGAGACTAATAAGGATGGATCTATCTCTGGTGATGCCACTTTCAATGACCAATCAACTATGGATGTTGATTTTCAATCCGGAGAAAAACCAACGGTTACGACTGACAGTAGTGGTTTAGAGGTTGATCTTGATGCAAAGGTCAATGAAACGATGAAAGAGGATTATTCCAGTGGAAACTTTTCAGTTGATGGTACAACTGATGTCACTGGTAATTACCAAGAGGACCTTGATATTGATCTCAAAGATCCTTCTGAGAGTACCGCTACGACTGAAGCGAGTAGTTTAGATCTTGATCAAGACCTGAAGGTGTCTGGTACTGTAGATACGGATGTTGATGGTGTTGATATATCAGCCACTGTGAGTACCACAGTTGATGGAGATGTTGATATTTCTGATAAAGGAGTGTCAACTAATGTCCAGATGGGTGATATCGATGTTGACTTGAAGGCTGATGAGACCAAACCAATCTTGGTAGACACGATTGATGAGGGTGAAGATATAACAGAAATATACGCTAAACCAGAGGCTTCGGTTGATTTATCAATTGATCCCAGTACCGGTAAGGTTGACGTAACAGGCAAATCAGTGGATCCAGGCTTGTATGAAACAACGGAAGCAAGCTAATCAATCAATATAGATATACGCGCCTGACAAATCTAGTAGTGTGAAGTAAGAATTCAAGACAGAAGAGTAAGCTTCTGCGAAATCATTGATTATTGTGGCTGCTTGTATCTCAGCTTGATAAACTTCCGTCGGATCATCCAAACCGATATTAGATCTCATGATTTGTGAATCGAGACTTTGAGTTGCAAACTGGTAGCTTTTGATCAAAGGATCGAGTATGCGAGTACTCATGCTAAATGTTGCCAAAGATCCATATACGGTTTCCCTGAGTTGCATAATTGCATTCTCACCTTGTTCTCTATAGGAATCTGATTGGCTCATATAACTTTTCCCAGTTTGATACTCTGCAAACCCATCAAAAATGTTCCATGTTGCATTGAGTCCAATGTAATTGGACCACTGTTCACTCCATGCCCCACTTGGTTGCTGGGGTGGAGAAAATGACATACTACCCTGCGTGCCTACATAAGTTGTGTATCCCAGCAATGAGATTTTCGGAATATAAGACTTGTATTCAGATTGTGCCATGCTTTTGTATTGGCTGGACTGTTTGAAATAGGACTGGACTTGTGGGTATTTATTTATCATGTCATCCGTCTCTTGTTCTGAATATGGCCACGAACTTGGCATGAACATCTCTTTTCCAATAATAAACGATTCATTTGGTTTGATGTTTAACAAGATCTTTAAAGCTTGCATACTCTGGAGGTATTCAGATTCTGCATTGCTTAATTCATACAATATCCCTTGTCTTTGAGACCGTGCAGTATACAATTGATTGATAGGTGTATATCCTTTCTCTACCTGACTTTCAACGACTTTTATTAAGTGATCGTATGCAGCGAGCTGATCTAAGTAACCCGCAATCTCGAATTCAGCACTTATAATTGTCGTGTAGAGTTCGCTAGACTGTGATATTACTTGGTGCGTTGCATATTTAATATCTTGAATCGAAGAGTCCAAACCAAATTTTGCTGCATTGATGCTGTCTGCACGAGTAGCATCAAATAATGCCCAATTGAGTGTTACCACAGGATATGCTTGTGTGTATGAACTCGTTGTTGTATATGGTGTTACTAATTCGTTCGAATTACTGCTTTGAGTACTGGAATCAGAAATTGGATCTGTCGGTTGAAATGCTGTTCCTGACACCGATGGGTTTGATGAATCGGATGGAGAACCATAATTTTGGGTGTTTTTAACGTTTGTTTTTAATATTGAACCAGATGACAAGCTTAAGCTTGGATACCAAGTTGAAAATGCTTTTCTTACCAACCATCTTTTACTATTGCTATCATAGACTTTTGTTCGTATGAGTGGACTGTAAACTAACGTGCGCAACAAAATAGCGTCTAATTCCAGTGACTCCTGTACGTTTTTATTATATGGCTGACACCTTTTAAGTATCAACATATTCGTTTTCCCTTGTTTCCAACAACTGTATCTATTCTCGTCGTACTCAATTATGTCCACTTCATTTCTTTCGACAGGTTTTAGACCTATTTTCTTGAGCAGTAATTTTTTTTGGTCTTCATTGATTAAATCTGAACCAAACTCAAATCCAATATCTTCTGCCCTTAATCTACCGGGTCCTTGCTGTGCGGTTACTGGTTTATTTGTCTCCGCCACCGAATCCGTTGGTGTACGCTCTTCAGCAACTGACAATTTTGTTGTTTCCATCACCCCACAGAGGCCGATAAGTAACAACATGGTTGCTTTTTTGCCTTTCATGTAATTTCGCCTACAATAGGCGTACTTTAGCAAAATCATTTCGTTTAGTCGAACAAACTATGGTCAAATTTAAACAATTTGCACTATTCTTCTACCGTCAGCTTCAAGCTGATTACAATCCCAAATGGCTTAAGAAGGTTAGTTCTTCTCCAATTCTGATTCTTATTTTATCCGTTCTCTCCTTAACAACTATAACTGTAATTTGGGCAGCTTTTTATCGCATCAAGCCGACATCTCATGGTGTAGGTCTTACAGTGAAGCGGGGAATAGTGAATCGAGTCTATACACCTATTGAGGGTCGAGTTATTTCTGTTGAGGTTCAGTTGGGGCAAGAAGTTCGTGTTGGTGATGTTATAGCCAAAATTGACAATACCAAGCAGTTGATTGATTCTGCAAATCGCGATGAAGTTTCTCAGATTTCTTCCGATCTAACACCCGCTCAAATTCTTGCCGAGGAAGAATCAACGATTAAACAAATTAATGCTACTAAATCTTCAATGATTACTTTGCAGCAGCAACTTGTTGATAACGAAAATCTCTTGGAAAAAATGCAGTCGCTGCTTTCAAGTAACGATATTAGTTATTCTGAATATTTACAACAGCTTAAGTCTGTTGATGATATAAAAATTCAACTTCTTTCACTCAAAGGAAAGTCTAATTCTCTTGAATCAGATCTCTTTAAATTAAAAATTGCTTCTCGAAGCGATCAGATTAACGATCAGCAAGATGCGCAAATTGCTAACTACAATTTAAAGCTTACCAAGGAAATCATAGCTCGTCAAAATGGCATTGTTTCTTTGATTGATGTGAGTGCTGGAGATTATGTCAAGGAAGGTGACACAATTGCTCAGGTTAATTTCAAAACAGGTTTGGTCAAAGGTATTTTTGTAATGCCAGCTGATATGGCCAAGCGAGTGAAGCCCGGAGATCAGTGTCTTGTTAGTCCAGCTGAGTCTCCACCAGAACGATATGGCTATGTCAGGGCTACTGCCGAAAGTGTTGGTCTCTTGCCTACTAATCCTGGCGAGTATCAGCGTCGAATTGGACTTGACTATACCGTTCAGCAATTATTTGATAAGTTATCCAACGATGATGAGGGACCTAACAGCTTCAACGCATTTCCCTATCTTGTCGTCGTCAATATAGACCTGAAGGATAGTAAACCGATTTGGACT
>MDTD01051882.1_pt1 | contig 16092 bp, 16 predicted proteins | sample 811221 | NCBI WGS metagenome assembly MDTD01 (sample SAMN05326646, study PRJNA326480) | marine metagenome | isolation source: seawater | place: Pacific Ocean: South West | collected 2011 | reverse complement strand
TAATCCACTAATAGAAAAATCAAACGCTGTGCTCGGTGAATTTTCAAAGGTTGTCAATAAAGATAAAACTATTATAGGTGTTGGAGGGGTAGATTCTTGGGAAACTGCTAACAAGAAATTTAAAATGGGTGCGAATTTACTTCAGCTCTACACTGGTTTGGTCTATAAAGGTCCTGGTGTGATTGAGGAGATACTTCGAGGCTAATATTACTCAGGTTTCCAGACGCCATAAGCATCTTCTGTGGTTTGAGTTGTATCTTGGTTATCTTGACTGAGGGCACTAGATTGTTGATCATAAACATATTGAGTGAATTCAATTAATTGTTTCAATATATCGTCTTTATCTTTTTTGGGAATTTCAGCAGTAGCCACAATAGATCCAACAACGGCTGATAAGTACTGAGATGCTAAGATTGGATCCTCGTTTTTTGGCTCATAATCTACTAGAACTTTTTGCAAGCCTTTTAATAATTCCGGTTTTAATACAATTTCGGTCATAATATTTCAAACAAGTTATATTATAATATGAGCGTATGCAAGATAAATCTACACTATCAGTTAAAACATTTGACGCTGGGCCAATGCTAAACATTATTTACCTTATCTGGGACAAGATAACCAAGCATGCTGCTATAGTTGATCCTGCATGGGACTTAACGGAAATACTGACATTCATCGATAATAATCAATTGAAGCTAAACAAAATACTTCTTACTCATAGTCATCATGACCATGTTAATTCGATAGATGTTTTACTCAAAGACCATGACATTCCTATTTATATAAATAAATTCGAAGCTAATTTCTGGAAAAAAAAGTATGATAATTTGATTATTACTAGTTCAAATGAGAGTTTCACTCTAGGGAAATCATCTATATCATCAATTCATACACCTGGACATACTCCTGGGTCATGTTGCTACTCGTTCGATGAAAATCTGATTGCAGGTGATACATTATTTGTTTTTGGCTGCGGAAGATGTGACCTCCATGGAGGAAATCCTGAAGAAATGTACAATTCATTGAAAAGTCTCAGGGATCATTTTAGTAAAGATACAATCATAATGCCGGGGCATAATTATTCTATTAAGAGACAATCCACTATTAAAGAGGAGATAGAGGGTAATCCATTTTTTAGTTTTAATAACCTAAAGGATTTTATAAGCTATAGAATGCATGATCATGACAAAACGAGAGAAGAGCCATATGGTCCAATTACCTTGGGCTCGACGATTTAATCTTAGATCTTATTTTATGTATAAGCTTTCTTACCAAGACCCTGTCAATAGCATTATTAGCAATTAACTCCTGCTCTTTTGTTCCTTGCATTTGGGATTCATTAAAGTCATATGAGGCAGAAGCATTTATCGTATTTTTTATTTTAACATTTTCAGATAACAAAAGTTCATAATCCAAAGATTTACTTATTTCATATTCATCGACCCTTCCAGATGAGTTTACAGAGAGTTGTCTTTTTTTACCTGATATGCTCATTATCTTAATAATTGGATAGGTATCAAGGTCCGAGTCTTGTGCTAAAACTGAAGACCCTAGTCTATTTACAAGTAATTTAGATATTGATGTATATCCATTAGAAACAACTCTAATTTCGCCTAGACTATCCAAGTCTGCTGAACCTCTGAGTTGATAACCGCATGATATTAATATAGAAGATATTATAAGTACACTGAAAATTGACTTGATAGATTTCATTTAATTACGAAGTTTATTAGTTTATCTTTTATATAAATAGTCTTTAATATATTCGAACCGACAAGATACTCTCTAGATTTTGGATCTTTTTGTATAATTTTCAAAATCTCATCCTCTTGAAGACCTACCTGTGTAATTATTTTACTTCTTAGTTTACCATTGATTTGAACTATTATTTGAACTTCTTTGTTATCATCGATACCATCAATTTTTTCTGGCCATTGTGGATTAGTGGCTTCCTCTGCTTCAAATACGGATAAAATCGTAAAGCATATATGAGGAGTAATAGGATAGAGTAGCTTAGCTATAGTGCATGTGCATACTCGCGCATGTTTTTGAGATATTGACTTTTCATCGACCGATTTTGAGAGACTATTAAAAAACTCCATTATGGCTGCAATGGCTGTATTGTATGATTTTCTCTCAAAAATATCTGCTGTGACCTTGTCTATTGTTTCATTATGTTTGATTAATATTTTGTTATTTTCATCACCCGAAATACTATATGAATCGTTTATTAAGTAAGAAAGCTTCCATAATCTCTTCAAAAATTTATACCCTCCCTCGATTGCAGAATCTGACCACTCTAGATTTTGCTCAGGTGGAGCAGCAAATAATATAAATAGCCTGATTGTATCAGCCCCATATTTATTTATCATTTCATCAGGATCGACAGTATTACCCTTTGACTTTGACATTTTCGCTCCATCCTTCAAGACCATGCCTTGTGAAAGTAAGGATTTAAATGGTTCGTCATTATCCACTAAACCCTCGTCTCTTATTAGCTTGTAGAAGAATCTTGCATATAGAAGATGAAGAATTGCATGTTCAATGCCTCCGATGTACTGATCAACAGGTAGCCATGATTTATACTTTTCGTTGAACATCTCATTCTTATTATGTGGATCTAGGAATCTTAAGTAATACCATGAGGACTCAAAAAAAGTATCGAATGTATCTGTTTCTCTAGTTGCGTTTTTGCCGGTAATGGGGCAAGTGAAATTTTTCCACTTATCATTTTTATTCAGAGGGTTTCCCTCTCCATCTAAATTTACATTTTTTGGTAGCCTAACAGGAAGTTGCTCTTCTGGAATAGGGTGTACGGTACCATCATCATGATAATAAACGGGAATGGGACATCCCCAATATCTTTGTCTGGATATCCCCCAATCTCTTAACCTATATGTTGTAACCTCTTTCCCAAGTTTATTTTTATCAAAATGCATTGTTATTTTTTCCTTAGCAACATCTGAATGAATTCCATTGAACTGTTGAGAATTCATAAGCATCCCGTCTTCAAGAAATGGAAGATTAGTAGAACTCTCCTTATCATCAATTACTTTGATGATTTTAAGGTTAAACTTTTTTGCGAAGTCATAATCACGCACATCATGTGCAGGGACGCCCATTACAACTCCCGTACCATAATTGTCTAGTACATAATTAGCGACCCATATCGGGATTTTTTCTTCAGTAATAGGATGTAAACAGTACTTCCCAGTAAAAATTCCATCTTTTTCAATTTTAGCAGATGACTCCTCTGATAGTTTTTGTTTTTTATACTTAGATATAAACGAATGGATATCCTTATTGCTTTTTGAAGATTGAATTGCTAGTTCGTGATTTATACTAACTGCAATATAGGTAACTCCAAAAATCGTATCTGGTCTTGTGGTGAATGCTGTGAAAATTTTGTCATCATGCTCAGACTTAAAATTGATATTTAGCCCCTTAGATTTTCCTATCCAATTCTTCTGCATTAGTTTAACTGATTCAGGCCAGCCTTCCAGCTTGTCAATATCTTTAAGTAACTCATCAGCAAAGGCAGTTATCTTTAAAAACCACTGTGGTATTTTTTTTCGTTCAACTGGAGCACCTGACCTCCAACCTTTGCCATCAATTACTTGCTCGTTAGCAAGAACTGTTTGATCAATAGGATCCCAATTAACCTCAGAAAGTTTCCTATAAACTAATCCCTTTTTTAGAAGTTTCAAAAAGAACCACTGTTCCCACTTAAAATAATCTGGATCTGCTGTGGATAATTCATTCTCCCAATCATATAAAATTCCAATATTTTTAAGTTGAGACTTCATATTAGAAATATTAGACTTTGTCCATTCTTCTGGATGGACCTTGTTCTTAATAGCTGCATTCTCCGCCGGCAGCCCAAATGAATCCCACCCCATTGGTTGAAAGACATTCTTGCCTAGCATAATATTTGATCTTGTTATCACATCACCAATGGTATAGTTTCTAACATGTCCCATGTGCAACTTACCGCTTGGATAAGGAAACATACTAAGAACATAATATTTGTTTTCACTGGAAGATAACTTATCTTTCGTATCACGCTTCTGGTACCAAATATTTTGAGCTACTTTCTCAATTTCTTTAGGATGATAATCTTTATTCATGATATTTCGTTGCTATGTTAAAACTTTTGATCAGTAGTGACAAAAATATTAACATCAAAATTGATAGATCGCCATATTGAGAATAAAAAGATCTTGTCATTGTTGTGGGTATTTGACCCTTAAGTATTCCTTCGACATTATTTTCAAGCATATCTATTACCTGACCCTGATTATTTATAACAGCACTTATCCCGGTGTTAGTTGCTCTGAGAATATATCTGTTAAATTCTAAAGCTCTGATTTGTGTTATCTGTAGATGCTGATATGGCGCTAGTGTTTTTCCAAACCATCCGTCATTACTAATATTTATTATAATTTCGTTGTCAGTAGATGATTTAATAAGATTTGGGAAATTGCTCTCAAAACATATCATTGGAATTAAATTGATATTACCAAATGAAATCTGATCTATCTCTTTTGAGCCATGCGAGAGATTGGATAGAGGGATGTTAAGGTTTTCAGATAAATTCACTAGAGTGTTATACCATGGTGTATACTCACCAAAAGGGACAAGTTTCCTTTTACTGTAAGTTTTAGTGTCATCAGAAAAAAATATCATACTGTTATAGTATTGATTATTTTTAAAGGAAAATAATCCACTTATTAATAAATTACTTTTATTCGTTGATGACTGAAAATACTTATAAAGCGGGTTATTTTTATCATATGGCGAAGATATGATAGTTTCTGGGAAGATTACAAGATCACTAGACTGATTGTCGATAAGGATATTATTATATTTTTCCATTAATGGGGAATGCCTATTGCTATCATATGAATCATCTGGATAAATATTGGGTTGATATAATACAAAGCTAACATAATTAGTCTGCAATGGAGTCAGAAAATTATGGTCTTTATTAGTAAGGGAATACATTAGTAAACCTACAATTGATAAAGATATATAAAATTTTCTACTGTGAACAATAGCCATATAGAATGATAAAGAAACCAGAACTACTAAGTAACTTACAGCAAGACTACCAAAAAATGGATATACAAAATCAAATGCTGTTGAATTTTGAGTATGCCCAATTAAAAGCCATGGAAAACCTCCAAATACCACTGATTTTAAATACTCTGCTACAACAAATAGGGAGGCAATAAAACACAAATTGATGAAACCATTTTTTGATGCAGATTGATGCAGTCCAACTAGTGCATATGGGAGGCTTATAATTATCGCAACAATAAAAGTAATAACATAACTCAAAAGATATCCTAGTGAGCTATAGTTAATTAAAGAATGACTTATCCAAGATACACCAATAAGATGAAACCCAACAGAAAAATAAAGCATTGCCCTCACTTTGTCTCTTACTGAGAGATCATCTAAAACGTAAAATAAAAGTAGTAAGGAAAAAAATATAGAGAATTTATAATCAAATGGGGAAAATGATAAGACATATAAGATAGAGGATATTGATAGATAAAGTAGCTTCAACTGTTTTTTTGTTCTTTTTTGATAGTCAGCTGGACCCTACTTATTTTTTTTGAGTCTGCTGAGAGTACAGTAAACAATAAACCGTTAATTTCAAATGTTTCTTGTTTTTTTGGAACTTTCTCAAACTTATTTACAATAAACCCTCCAATTGTCTCAATATCTTCATCTATAAGTGTACAATTAAAATTTTTATTAAATTCATCTAGCGGAAGAAGCGCGTCAATTATATACTTATTATTTGCCTGCTGAATAATTAACTCTTTACTTGAGATATCATGTTCATCATCAATCTCACCAATAATTTCTTCTATAAGATCTTCAAGAGTTATTAGTCCCGATATATTGCTATGTTCGTCTATTACAATAGCAATATGATTACGGCTTGCTTTAAATTCGTTTAAGAGAATATTTAATCTCTTACTCTCAGGAATAAATTTTGCCGGTCGTATATAGTCATGTAAATCAAAATCATCAGAAGTAACAATTTGATTCTTAAGCAAATCCTTCGCGTGAAGTATCCCCAATATCTCATCAGGCTTATCATGAATTACCGGAAAGCGTGAGTGTCCAGACTCAATTACTTTATTAACTACAGCATTAAGTTCCTCATTAACATTAATAGTAATCATGTGTGGGCGCGGTATCATAATTTCTCTGACTGGTATTTCAGATACACTAAAAACACCCAAAATCATCTGAAATATATCTTGAGTTATCAAATTATTTTTGGCTGCAGTATCTAAGAGCGATATTAAATCGTCTTTGTCTTTTGGTGCATCGCCTAATAAGTCTTTTATCTTATCAAGCCAATTATTATCTTTAATTTCTGACATAAGGGTTACCAAAATTCATATTATTCAAAAGTTTAACTTCTGTTTTCTCCATGAATGATTGTTCTTTTCTGGTATTATGATTATAACCTTGCAAATGTAACATTGAATGAACTATCATATGCGCCCATCTAAAGTCAGATGAAAACCCATATTCTTTTGCCTCTTTATTTATAATTTCTGGACACAATATGATATCACCATGAAAGACTTCATTGTCATAAGTGAATGTAAGCACATTCGTAGATCTATCTTTTTGTAAGTATCTATTATTTAGAGTTCTCATCCTTTTTTTTCCAACAAAAATAAGATTGACATGATTTATGAACTGCTCTATTGAACTAAAGTTCACCCATGTCGTAAGGTTATATTTTGATGGAACATATGGTTTTTGTATGAATTTGATGAAGTTAATCTTTATTTTTTTTTCTTTTTTCATATTCTTTTACAATTGATGAAACAATTTTATGTCTCATTACATCTTTTGGATCAAATTCTACTGCATCAATACCTTTAATCTTTAAAATAAATTCTAAACAGTCCTTTAGTCCAGATTGTGAATCTTTAGGAAGATCTATTTGGCTTACATCGCCAGTTACGACAGTTGTGGAGCCATAACCAATTCTAGTCAGAAACATTTGCATTTGTGCAATGGTCGTATTTTGAGCCTCATCTAGTATGATAAATGCATCATTTAAAGTTCTACCTCTCATATAGGCAAGCGGTGCAATTTCTATGACATTTTTCTCTAGAAGTTTATTTACATTATCAAATCCTAGACATTCATATAATGAATCATAAAGAGGTTGTAAATAAGGGTCCACTTTTTCAGCTAGATCTCCAGGCAAGAATCCAAGTTTTTCTCCAGCTTCAATAGCTGGTCTAACAAGTATTATTTTTTTTACGAGCTGTTTTTCTAGAGCATATACAGCACAGGCCACTGCTAGAAATGTTTTTCCTGTTCCTGCTGCGCCTACCCCAAATGTGACTGTATTGTTATGGATTGTTTCAATGAATGATTTTTGATTTTTAGATTTAGGTTTTATGATTAATTTTTTAAGGTTGATACAATTATTAATATCGTCTGCACCATCTGAAATTAATTCTATAGAGTTATTCAAGTACAAATGAAGTTGTTTTGGTGTGATTTCCTCATTTTCTGATAAAGAATAAATCTTTTCAATGAAATTTGAGGTATTTGCAACATTTGTATTTGCTCCTGATATTTTAAATGAATTTCCTCTGTTAGATATTTCTACTTCAAAAAAATTTTCTATTTGCCGTATATTCTTATCAAGAAGACCACAAAGCCTTATTAATCTCTCATTATCAACAGGCTCGAGCTTTATGTGTTGATCAATGTTTTTCTGTGACGATTTCATATCTCACAAATTCCCTCTAACGAAGCTCTATTAGCTTTTGTAATACTGATGTTTACTAACTGTCCGATTAGACTCCTATCACCTCTGAAACTTACTGTTTTGTTTGTGAGTGTTCTACCGTATAAATTTCGCGAATCTGTTTTAGACATTCCCTCTATAAGCACCTCTTGGTTTGTACCAACTAATTTAGATAGATACTTTTTAGAGTTCTCTCGTATAAGGTTTTGTACCAAACTTAATCTTTTTTTCTTTTCAGCTATAGTCACGTCGTCCGGCTCAGACGATGCTGGAGTGCCCGGTCTTTTACTGTATATAAAGCTATAGCCATCATCAAAACCAATCTGTTCAATCAAATCGAGAGTTTCCTCGAAACATGTATTGGATTCACCAGGATAACCAATAATAAAATCTGACGTGATGCTTATGTCTGGTCTGATTTTTCTAACTTTGGTAATCATATTTTTATACTCCAGTACAGTATGCTTTCTTTTCATCTTTGAAAGTATTAAATCAGAACCTGATTGAATTGGTAAGTGTAAATTACTACATAATTTTGAATTGCTGTATTCTTCAATTAAATCATCGGTAAAATCAATTGGGTGAGAAGTTGTATGTCTTATCCTGGCAATACCATCGATCCTTGATATGTACCTAATTAATTCTGAGAAACTTATTGATCTATTATCTTTGTTTCTGATTCCCTTATATGCATTAACATTTTGACCAAGTAAAATAATCTCTCTTACACCATTACGAGCTAAGCTGGAGACCTCAAAAAGTATCTCGTCAAGAGATCTACTGACCTCTTCGCCTCTAGTATATGGAACTACACAAAATGTACAATACTTACTGCATCCCTCCATAATAGAAACATATGCAGAAACATCTGATGATGTCGATTGGGGCAGGAAATCAAATTTTTCGATTAGTGGAAAAGAAACATCTACTGGTTTCATGTTTTTCAATATTACTTCATCTATCATTTTTGGCAGTCTGTGAAGTGTTTGTGGACCAAAAATAATATCAACACAGGTTGCCCTTTGTTTTAAATTTTTCCCCTCCTGTGAAGCTACGCAGCCACCAACTGCAATTATAGTCCCAGGTTTAGATTCTTTTATCTTTTTCCATCTACCAAGTTCAGAAAAAACTTTTTCTTGTGCTTTTTCTCTTATCGAACAAGTATTTAAAATAAGCATATCAGCACTAACAGGATCTTCAGTAGAGGTCATATTATAATGATGCGCCAGGAGCTCTGAGATTTTGTCAGAGTCGTACGCATTCATTTGGCAACCCTGAGTTTTAATAAAGTACTTTTTATTTTCTATCATTTATTAAAAAGGTATGTCTTCATCCTTAATGATATCTTGATTTGAAAAACCATTATTATCTTGATTGTTTGGGGAGAAGGTGTCTGTAGAGTCGGACTTGCTTCCTACAAAAGTAAAATTGTCTGAAATAATGTCAGTTGAATACTTTTCAACTCCATCTTTATCCTGCCATTTTCTTGTTTGAAGTCTACCTTCAACATACAACTGTTGTCCTTTTTTGACGTACTGACCTATTGTTTCTGCGGGTTTATTAAAAAAAACAACCCTATGCCACTCTGTTTTATCCTCATATGATCCTGAATCTTGATTCTTAAATTTTCTGTTTGTGGCAATAGAAAGGTTTACCACAGCATTACCGCTAGGCATAAATTTAACTTCAGGGTCATTACCAACCCTGCCTAGTAAAATAACTTTATTGACTGACAATATTAACTCCTTTGTTTTTTACAAACAGACAATTAAATGCCCACATCACAGATATTACAGCAGTAAAAAAGAAAATACCACTTAATCCATATGCATCATACAGATATCCACCAATGAATCCGCCAAGAAAAGTTCCAAAAAACTGAAAAGAGGTATAAATGCTCATTGTTAACCCACGATTATCTATATTTGTATTCTTAGATAAGGCCGACGGAATACCGGCTTCTAATACACTAAAAGATCCAATATAACAAATTAATGCAAGAGTTATTAAGATAAGACTAGTGTCAAAAAATATATATGAAAAAACAAGAGATAGCGTAAGCAGCAGTATTGATACATTTCTTATTAAGATTGGTTTGTTTCTCTCTACACCCAATAATGGCAACGTTATGACTAACGACAATATAAAAATTGAAGAGTATAACTGTGGAAAATCATCAACTGCAATACTATACATTTCAGACATCATCACTGGTATTGCAATAAAGATTGAAGTTAGTGTCGTATGTAATACCAAGATATCAAAAAAGAAGCGGTTAAGTTTTCTGTCTAATACTAATTCTTTTAAGTCATAACTGAATTGACTTTTTGATCTCTTAGCTGCTTTCGGAATAAGGGCTGTAATAAATAAACTAAAAGCTGTAAGGATGATTATTAAAAAGAATAGACCTGATAAATCAAAATATTTAGTTATTAGTGGGCCTATTATAAACGCACTAAAAAAAGCAGCTCCGATCGCAACTCCAACAATTGCCATTGATATTGTTCGATTCTTCTCTGCGGTGCTATCAGATAATAGTGCCATTAAAACACCTGAGATAGCACCCGCTCCTTGAAGCGCTCTTCCAAGGACAAGATAGTAAATATTGTTTGTGTAAGCGCAAATTAGTGAGCCCAGAAGAAATATTAGCAAGCCAATAAATATGATAGTCTTTCGACCGTAACGATCAGACAGTAAACCGAATGGAATTTGCATTATGGCATTTGCAAGACCATAGATTCCTAGTGTAACTCCAATTAAGAATGGAGTTGAGTAATTATATGAATCAGCGTACACAGATAACACTGGAAATATCATAAAAGCGCCAAGCATCCTAAAAAAATACATTAGAGTAATTATGGAAATAGATTTCTTTTCTAAATCTGAGAACATATGCAAAAGAAATTCAGTAAACCAGACGTATAAACAAAGGTATAATTATAAACATGATATATAGTTTGCCTCAATTTCTACTCCAATAGATAAGAGTAAATTATAGCACAAGCAAACTGTTGGTCTTATAACATTAAAAAATGTTAATATTGTCTGATGGATAAATACATTAAGATTAAAGGAGCTAGAACTCATAATCTTAAAAATATTGATTTAGACCTTCCAAAAAATAATTTAATTACTATAACTGGCCTATCTGGATCAGGAAAGTCATCTTTAGCATTTGATACAATATTTGCTGAGGGTCAAAGGAGGTATGTAGAATCACTATCGGCATATGCTAGACAATTTTTATCAATGGTAGACAAACCAGATGTTGATAAGATAGAGGGATTATCGCCAGCTATATCGATAGAGCAAAAATCCACATCTCATAATCCAAGGTCCACTGTTGGTACTGTAACAGAAATTTATGATTATCTGAGATTATTATATGCAAGAATAGGTGAACCAAGATGTCCGGAACACAATGTTAGTCTAGATGCGATGTCTACATCTGAGATGTATCTGAAGCTCTGTGAGACCGTGCAAGGAAAAACTATATTCATTCTTTCGCCTATCGTAAGGCAACAAAAAGGTGAACACGTCAAAGTTATACAAGATTTTGCAAAACAAGGTTATAGCCGCGTAAGAGTAAACGGCGAAATTCATAAGATAACTGATATCTCTAAATATATGATTGGTCATGTGATTGATCCAAAGAAAAAAAATGATATAGAAGTTCTAGTAGATAGAGTTGAAGTGAACGAAATGAATAAACTTAGAATTATTGAATCATTGAATTCTTGCTCAGAGATTTCTGAAGGTATCATATTTATAAATGAAATTGATGATAACAAAGAAAGTATCTTTTCCACTAAGTATGCTTGCCCATACTGCGGATATTCAGTTGGTAAACTCGAACCAAAATTATTTTCGTTTAATTCTCCTGCAGGAGCATGTGAACGATGTGATGGTTTGGGTGTTGATGAATTCTTTGATGAAAATAAAATTATCGAAAATTCTGAACTTAGTTTAAATGATGGAGCCATCTCAGGATGGGATTCAAAAAACTATTTATACAATTCGATACTTGTCTCGTTAGCTGAGCACTTCAAAATTAATATTGATGAGAAGTTTTACAAACTACCAAAAAAATTTAAAGACATTCTCTTCAATGGATCAGATGATATTATTGAGTTCAATATCAGGAAACTTAGTAAAAAAACAAAAAAATTTGTGAATACAACTGAAAAAAGATCATGGGAAGGAATATGTAATATTTTTGAAAGAAATTATAATAACGCGTTTAGATTTAGTGTTAAGAGATATTATGAAAAATTCCTTACTGAGAGTATCTGTAGGAAATGTGATGGAGATAGGCTAAATACTCCTGCAAGAAATGTTTTTGTTGGAGAAAAATCTATAAGTGAAGTTTCCAGTTTGAATGTTGAAGAGGCAATACAATTTTTTGAAAATATAAAACTTGATAGCATGAAAGAAAAAATCTCTGAAAAAATAATATATGAGATTTCATCCCGCTTAAAGTTCTTAAATAATGTTGGACTAAGATATCTCACGCTATCGAGAAGCGCAGAAACCTTATCGGGAGGTGAGTCACAAAGAATTAGACTTGCTAGTCAGATAGGCTCTGGTTTGACTGGAGTAATGTATGTGCTAGATGAGCCCTCAATAGGATTGCATCAAAGAGATAATGATAGACTTCTCAAGACCTTAAAAAATCTCCGAGATTTAGGAAATACAGTAATTGTGGTTGAGCATGATGAGGATACTATTCTATCGTCAGATCATATAGTTGATATTGGACCTAATGCTGGTGTTCATGGGGGAGAAGTAGTATTTTCTGGGAAACCATCAAAATTAATATCCGCTTCCTCTCATACATCAGACTTTATTTCAGGCAAAAATAAAATAGAGGTCCCAGAGAATCGTCTTAAAGCAAGTAAAAAGTGGTTATCTATTAAAAAAGCTTGTGCAAATAATTTAAATAACATCAATGTTCAGATACCTATTGGCTTGTTAACGTGTATAACCGGAGTATCCGGATCGGGTAAATCATCACTTATCAATAATGTTTTATATTCATCCATTGTAAATAAATTGCTTGATAACAATGAGGGGTACGTGGACTGTGAGAGTATTGATGGAGTAAATAATATTGATAAGATAATAGATATTGATCAAAGCCCGATCGGGAGAACGCCAAGATCTAATCCCATAACGTATACAGGAATTTTTTCATTAATAAGAGAAGAATTTTCCAAGAAGCCAGAATCTAAATCTAGGGGATATACTCCGGGAAGATTTAGTTTCAATGTTAAAGGGAAAAATAATGGTGTCTGTCCAAATTGTGATGGACAAGGTCAAATAAAAGTGGAGATGCATTTTCTATCAGATGTCTATGTTCAGTGTGAAAAATGTAATGGAAAAAGGTATAACAATGAAACTTTAGAGATAAAGTTAAACGAAAAAGATATTAGTGACGTTCTAGACATGACAGTTGAAGAGGCGCTAGATTTTTTTAAGAACTATCCAAGAATATACAAGAAATTGATGGTATTGTCTGATGTTGGTTTAGGTTATATAAAATTAGGCCAGAGTGCTATAACGTTATCGGGTGGTGAGGCACAAAGGATAAAACTCGCGAAAGAATTAATTAGACCCGACACTGGTCATACGTTGTATGTGCTAGATGAACCAACAACTGGTCTTCATAACTATGACGTTAAAAACTTATTGAAAGTTTTAGAAAGATTAAAAGATAAAGGCAACACAATGATAATTATTGAACATAATTTAGACGTTATTAAGACTGCAGATTGGATTATAGATCTTGGACCAGAAGGCGGAAGCGGTGGCGGTGATGTTGTTGGTTACGGTACGCCGGAGGACTTGGCCAAAATAAAACACTCGTATACAGGAAAGTATTTGAAAGGGAAGCTTTAACGCTATTCGGATAGCAGAACGTAAGCAACAGGGGAGGCGTCACCTAATCGATATCCTTTCTTTAGGATTCGCAAATAGCCTCCAGGACGACTTTTGAACCGTGGGCCCAAAACTTCAAAAAGCTTCTTAACAACTTTTTTGTCACCTAATCTTGAATAAGCCAACCTTCTTCTCATTAGAGTATCGTTTTTTGCGAGTGTTATAAGTGGTTCTGCAGTTTTACGAAGCTCTTTAGCTTTCGCTAAGGATGTCTCTATATGCTCATGCTGAAATAATGATATAGCCATATTCTTAAACATAGCTTTCCTATGCGAAGAGTTTCTATTTAATTGTCTGCCTGATTTCTTATGTCTCATTATCTTTTTTCTATACTCTTGGGTGGCCAATCCTCAATAATCTGACCAAGTGATAGGCTATGTGTTGACAATACATCTTTTATCTCTGTAAGAGACTTTTTCCCGAGATTGGGTGTTTTGAGTAACTCATTCTCACTCCTTTGAACAAGGTCTCCAATATAGTGAATATTCTCGGCTTTTAAACAGTTCGCTGATCTCACTGTTAATTCAAGATCATCAACTGGTCTTAGTAGCACAGGGTCGATATGATTTTCATCGATTTCGTCTTGTGTATCATCTTTAATCTCTAAGTGACTGAATACTTCTAGCTGCTCTCTGAGTATTTTTCCAGCTGTTCTGATTGCATCTTCAGGGTTTATGGTGCTGTTAGTCTCGAGCTCAATAATAAGTTTGTCTAAATCTGCTCTCTGTTTTACCCTTGCATTATCCACACTATAAGAAACTTTCTCAACGGGAGTAAATGATGCATCAACTTGCATTTTACCAATACCAAGGTCTTCAAGTTCATTAAATTTCCTTTTCATTGCAGGCTGATAGCCTTTACCTTGAGAAATTGTTAAATTAATAACCAGTTCAGTCTTATCATTTGTAATATTTGCTAAACAAAAATCTGGGTTTTTTATTTCAAGGTTGGGATGCTCTTCTATATCTGATGCTAAAACTGGCCCCTTACCTTTTTTACGAAGAACCACTTCTATCTTCTCCTTCTCATGTAGAATTATTGCTAACTTCTTAATATTTAGTATTATCTCTAAAACATCTTCTTGTACGCCATCGATAGTACTGTATTCATGAAGAATGTTTTCAATGGAAACTTCAGTGACAGCACTTCCCGGCATTGATGATAATAAAACTCTTCTAAGTGCGTTGCCCAGCGTATGACCAAAACCTCTCTCAAGAGGCTGTATGACTATCTTTGATCTAGAATCAGATATCATTTCAATATCGACTAAGTTTGGTTTTAAAAATGTGATTGCTTTCATAAGTTACCTGCTATTTTGAATATAATTCTACAATTAACGATTCGTTGATTTCTTTCGGTAGTTCAGATCTTTCTGGAATTCTTAAATATGTCGCAGTAAGATTTTTAGAGTCTACATCAATCCAATCATTCGAATTCCTCGTTTCAGCTACCGACATCGCAAACTGAATTCGTGATTGATCCTTACATTTGTTTCTCACTGAAATTTTATCTGTTGCTTGAACTTGATAAGATGGGATATTGATAACGTTACCATTAACTTCTATATTTTTGTGGTTAACTAATTGTCTAGATTCTGCTCGTGTAGAACCGAAACCTGATCTGTAGACAACGTTATCTAATCTAGATTCTAAAAACGTAAGTAGATTCTCGCCAGTGGACCCTTTTTTACTAGCAGATTTTTTGTAGTAATTTCTGAATTGTTTCTCTAAGACGCCGTACAATCTTTTCACTTTTTGTTTTTCTCTTAACTGTAGTGCGTAATCAGATAGTTTTTCCCTCCTCTCACCAACGATTCCTGGTTTTCTCTCTAGATTACATTTGGTATCTAAAGCTCGAGATCCAGACTTTAGATAAAGATCAGTTCCTTCTCGTCTCATTAATTTACATTTTGAACCAGTGTACTTAGCCATTAAACTCTTCTCTTCTTAGGTGGTCTGCAACCATTATGCGGTAGCGGAGTTATATCTTTGATGTTTGTAATTTTAAAACCGACATTATTTAAAGCTCTCACTGCAGAGTCTCTTCCAGGACCCGGACCTTTTACTAATATTTCTAAGCTTTTAAGACCGAATACAGTAGCTTTCTGACCAGCTTTTTCTGCAGCTATTTGTGCTGCAAAAGGCGTACTTTTTCTTGAGCCCCTGAATCCAGAACCGCCAGATGTAGCCCATGCAAGAGTGTTGCCTTGCTTATCAGTTATTGTAACTATTGTATTATTAAAGGATGCGTTAATATGAGCAACACCCTCGTTAACAATTTTCTTTACTTTTTTCTTCTTTGATTTTTCTACCATATTATTTCGCTTTTAATAATTTTCTAGGACCTTTTCGAGT
>MDTD01013846.1_pt1 | contig 16092 bp, 12 predicted proteins | sample 811221 | NCBI WGS metagenome assembly MDTD01 (sample SAMN05326646, study PRJNA326480) | marine metagenome | isolation source: seawater | place: Pacific Ocean: South West | collected 2011 | reverse complement strand
CGCCGGCGAGGCCGTTGATCGCGTGGTAGACGGTGTATCCCGACGCTTCGAGCCGGGTCATGAGCGCAGCGGTGATTCTTGGTTCATCGTCAATGATGAGGACCGTGCTATCCATCTGTCTCTCCCTTCGCGAGGGACCCGATTGCGTGAGCGATACCCTTTGCCGCGTCCTCTGGCTTCCAGATCCCGATGGCGTCGATCTCGAGCGGGTGCTCCGACTCTTTCACGCCTTCTTCCTGTCTTTTGTGATCCGCGGCCTCGATCCTGGTGGCCCACCGATCGGGCTTGGAAGTCTGCCCCACCACCACGACCTGCGAGCCGTCGGCTGCCGGCAGCACGAGATCGGCGCCGTAACAGATCGATGTCAGGAATGAATGGAGATCATCAATATGGCCCGGGTCGGCTTCGGGTCGGTACACCGCCAGTACCGAAACGGGCACGGCTGGGTCTCGTTCTTTGGCTCTGCGTGCGAATGCCTCGGCGATCGAGCGTTCGTTGAAGGTCGGCAGTGTGAACGAGAACGTGCTTCCTTCGCCGAGCGTGCTCTCGATGTTGATCTGGCCGAGATTGATGCAGACCAGATCTCGCACGATGCTCAGGCCGAGACCAAAGCCTTTGTCTGAGATTCGCTTTGCCTGCTCGCACTGGTGAAACCTCTGAAAGAGGCACTCGACCTCTTCCGGAGCCAGCCCGGGGCCGTGGTCCTGCACCTCGAATCGGACGCAGTCGCTTGCCTGCGTCGAGCGAACGATGACTTTGTCGCCGTGGTTCGAGAACTTGATGGCGTTCGTGACGAGATTCAGCAGGGCCCGGCCCGCTTTTTCACTATCGCCGTAGACCGTCGGGAGATTCTCGGGACAGACTTTCTCGACTACAACGCCTTTGTCATTGGCACGCGATTCGATCATGGGCCACGATTCGTCGAGCACATCCTTTGGCGAGATCCTTTCGCGGTTGACATGCAGCATGCCCGTTCGGAGCTTGCCGCAGTCGAGAAAGTCGTCGACGAGGCTTGCGAGGTCGGACGTGGCGCTGGAGATGAAGTCGAGGTATTGGCACTGTTTGGAGGTGATCTCGCCCCCGATGCCGTCGTTGAGAATCGACGCGAATTCCTTGATGACCGTGAGGGGGGTGCGGAACTCGTGGGCGACATCCTCAACGAACTGCTGAGCGTTTTGCGTGAGGTCTGCCAGCTTTTCGTTCTTTGAGCGGAGCTCGGCGTTGGCGAGTTTGAGGCTTCGGGCGAGTTCCTGGTTGGTGTGTTCGAGGCGGAACCTGCGGTGGGCGCCTTTGATCGAGGTCCAGAGCCGCATCGGGTCGTGGATGAATTCCTGCTTGTCGAGATAGTCGGCAGCGCCCTTTCGGAAGGCGTCGGCGGCGATCTGTTCATCCCCCGCGGAAGTCATCACGATGATCGGGCCCACGCCGGACTTGGCAAAATCGTTGAGCCACTCGAGCCCCGAGGTGCCTTTGAGGTGGTAGTCGATCAGGACGACGACGTTGCCGTCGGGCGGGAGACTGGCGAGTGCGATATCCGGTTCGTCATAGCCAGAGACATGGATCGTGCCGCTGGTTTCGTGGAGGCTCTCGAGCGACGCCTGGATGAGATTCCGGTGCTCGTGATCATCGTCTACGATAACGACAGATAGATCTTCACAAGCAATGGCAACGCTCATTGCAACCATCCTTTCGGGGCATCAGAGTTGTGCCCCTGCCCCTTTCGGTTGCATATTCATGCCTTATCATTCCTTTCTATTTTTAATTTGCAGTTCTTACGGGTTCCGTACCTTCCACTCCCCCATCCTCGTCAGGGCTTCGGGACATACCCCGAGGGAACGGACCTTCTGAAACCGCTACCATTTCTAGAGTCGCGGCTGTTGCCTGTGCGCCGTGCTTCCACCCCTTCAGATCTCTGATCCGCACCACACATTTCGGGTTCACTTTCGCCCTTTAATCCATGTCGATATCGATATTTCATTGCGGCTTCAAACTGAGTTGTCCTGCTATTGCAGGCCGTTTCTTACCGATAGAGTTATGTTCACACGGGCGGGCTCGACGAGCCGTCTGATTGTGGCGCTTGTTTCTCTGAGACGGTGTGTGATATGACAAAGGAACGTATTTCACCGATGCCACATCCCAAACGGTTCATGGCCTGCCCCACCACGACTGAGCGCGCGGTTGCCATGGTGTCGGGATTCATCGTCGCCGCGATGGCGCTGGCGGTGATGGCGGGTTGGCTGGCTGGGATCCGTAAACTGACGCACCTGAGTCCATCGCTGCCGCCGATGCAGTTCAACACGGCGGTCGCGTTTCTACTCTGTAGTCTTGGATTGTTCTCTCTGCACCACCGCTCGGCCTATCCGGTGCGTGTTTTCGGCGGTGCCGCGGCCCTGATCGGGGCGCTCACGCTGCTGCAGTATGTCCTCGGGATCGACATCGGTCTGGACGCGGCGTTTGTCGATCAGACGCCTGACCCCAACCGGATGGCGCCGAATACGGCGATCACGTTCACGCTGATCGGCACGGCCCTGGTTGTGGCCGGGATGAAACGGATCGGCAACGCCCACCTGGTGGCCTGGGCGCTGCTCTGCACGATCGCGTCGACATTCGGGCTCGCTTCGCTTGTGGGCTATGCGACTCAGCTTGATACCGCGTATGGGTGGAGCAACTTCACCCGGATGGCTGTCCACACCTCGTTCGGGTCGGTGACGTTGGGCATCTCGGGCCTGGCGCTGGCGAGTTTCGCGTCACGCCGAGTTGCGGGGAAGCATCCGCTGCGTTGGCTCTCGCTGACGACCGGCATATCGGTCTGGATGCTGACCGTGCTGCTCTGGCAGGCGCTGCAGGCGGCGCATGCAGATCTGAAGCTCGACACGGGCAGCTCATCGATCTATTCACTCCTGTCCTGGATGGTGCTCGCCGGCGGGACGGTGGGTGCGATACTCATCTCGACGGTGCTGGCCCAGACAGCGTTTCTACGGGATGAACTGCGTATCCGCAAGAGTGTCGAGGCCCGGCTGCGGGATGCGATGCACGAGATCCAGCTTCAGAAGTACGCGCTCGATCGGCACTCGATCGTTGCGGTCACGGATCCGAGGGGCGTCATCACGTCGGTCAACGACAAGTTCTGCAATATCTCGGGTTACTCCCGCGAGGAACTCATTGGTCAGACGCACCGGGTTGTGAATTCGGGCACGCACCCGAAGTCATTTTTCGTCGATCTCTGGCGTGTGATCTCCAGCGGCGAGACGTGGCACGGGGTGATCTGCAACCGTGCGAAGGACGGGTCTCTCTACTGGGTCGCCACGACGATTGTGCCGTTCATCGATTCGGAAGGCGGGATCACGCGGTATGTCTCGGTGCGGACGGACGTGACGCAGCAGGTGCTCTCCGAGCTCAAGATCAGGAACATCAACACGGAACTTCGGCGCAAGAACGCGGAGATGGAGCAGTTCACGTACACCGTTTCCCATGACCTGAAGTCGCCGATTGTCACCATCCGTGGGTACACGGAGTACCTCAAGCGTGATCTCTCGCAAGAACGGCAGGACCGAGTGGACGGGTTTGTCGAGTCCATCCTGCAGGCCACGGAGAAGATGCGGCACACGATCGACGACCTGCTCGAGCTGAGCCGAATCGGTCGCATGTCCCACGAGATGGCCGAGTGCAGTCTCGCGGATGTTGTTGAGACCGTGGTGCGTGAGATGCGCCCCCAGATCGAGCGCATCGGCGCGGAGGTGGACATCCAGCCGGGGCTGCCCTCGATCCAGGGCGACCGGGTCCGATTGGAGCAGGTCTTCCAGAATCTGTTGGCGAATGCGATCAAGTATGCTCGCCGCGAGGACGTCGCGCTTCGGGTTCAGATCCGCTGGGAGACTCGGGAGAACACGGTGCGGGTGCGGGTCGCGGACAATGGCCCGGGGATCGACCCGGCGTATCGGGAGAAGGTGTTCGGCCTCTTTGAGCGGCTCGAACCCGATATTGAGGGCACCGGAGTAGGGCTCTCGATCGTGCGAAGGATCGCGGATTTGCATCACGGCCGGGCCTGGATCGAGGAAACACCCGGCGGCGGGGCTACGTTTATCATAGAATTCGCTCGTGATCATGCTGATCACGATGAATTCGCAGAATTGCAGATGAACGAGGTCATGCACACATGAGCACGCCGTCTCACGCGAAACCGGTTCACTTCCTGCTGGTTGAAGACGACAATGCGCACGCGGAACTGGTGACGATGTCACTGGTCGAGAACAACGTTGCCAACACGATTCACAGAGTTTCCGATGGTGAGCAGGCTCTGAAGTACCTGAAGCGGGAAGGCGAATACGCCGACGCCGACCGACCCGACCTGATCCTGCTCGATCTCAAGCTGCCGAAAATCGATGGCCTCGAGGTGCTCGAGCGCATCAAGAGTGACGACGATCTCCACTCGATCCCAGTGGTCGTGCTGACGACTTCCTCACACGAGCGGGACGTCAACACGGCGTACAACAACTACGCCAACAGCTACCTCACCAAGCCGGTCGACTTCTCGCAGTTCCACAAAATGATCCGTGACCTCGGGCTGTACTGGTCGGTTTGGAACGCACCGCCCGTTCACCGGTGATGCGTGAGCGGCATTCCGGCACACGCGGCTGGGGACGCAGGCTCTACGAAACCGGAGAAACGAAGGGTCAGGTTGTTTCGGGAACCCCGGCCGCGACGGGCTCGGATGCTGCGGACTTGGGGTAGGCCCGTTCTCCGTGCTGCGAGAGGTCGAGCCCCGCTTCTTCCTCGTGATCCGAGACGCGCAGGCCCACGATAAACCGGACGGCGAAGAGGATCGCGACGGTCGCGATGGCGCTGTAGATGGCGACAACCACCACGGCCTTGAGCTGCACAATGAGCTGGCCCGGGTTGCCGTGGATGAGTCCGTCGGCGCCGCCTTCGTTGACAGCGGTTGTCGCAAAGACGCCGGTGAGGACGGCTCCGACGATGCCGCCGACGCCGTGGACGCCGAAGACGTCGAGCGAATCATCGACGCGTCCGCGGAGGACGAACTCGGTGACGAGGAAGCATGTCGCCGATGTGACGAGTCCAATCGTGAGAGCGGACATGGGCGAGACAAACCCGGCGGCTGGCGTGATGCCCACGAGGCCCGCGACGGCTCCTATACCAAGGCCCAGCGCCGAGGGCTTGCGGTGCAGGATCCACGCGCACCCGAGCCAGGCTGCCCCACCCGCAGCGGCGGCGACATGCGTCGTGACGAGCGCGTTGACCGCGACGCCGTCGGCGGCCAGCGCGCTGCCCGCGTTGAAGCCGAACCACCCGAACCAGAGCAGGGCCGCCCCGAGCATGGTCATGGTGGCGTTGTGGGGCGAGATCTCTTCGCTTCCGAATCCCTTGCGGCGACCGATGACGATGGCGCAGACGAGCGCGGAGACACCCGATGTGATATGGACGACGGTGCCGCCCGCGAAATCGAGAGCCCCCTCGCCTGCGAGCCAGCCACCCGAGGCCCAGACCCAGTGCGCGACCGGGCTGTAAACGATGAGGGACCAGAGTGGGACAAAGAGCACGAATGCGGCGAATCGTTTGCGTTCGACGAACGCGCCGCTGATGAGCGCGGGTGTGACGGCAGCGAAGGTGAGCTGGAACGCCATGAAGAGCAATGGCGGGATGCCGCCGTCCTCGGGGATCTGAGCGCTGACACCCTTGAGACCGACGTGATCGAGTCCGCCGATGATCCCGGCCTGGCTCGTGCCGAAGCTCAGCGAGTAGCCGAAGAGGACCCAGACGAGGCTCACGATGACGAGCGAGCCGAAGCTGTAAACGAGTGTGGAGAGGGCGTTCTTCTCGCGGACGAGTCCGCCGTAGAAGAGACCGACGGCTGGTGTCATCAGAAGGACAAGGGCCGTGCACACGAGGATCCAGACGGTGTCCGCGTTCATGGTGTGTTTCCGTTGCAAGGTGGGCGAGCGACGCCGCACCATACACGAAACTTTCACAACGATCTACGCGCGTTCTGATTTCTTCACAATTGAACGTATCGCATACTTATGTATACATCGTCGCGGCGCATTGCACACAGTGTTCGCGTGGGCACCGGCGGCGATTGCGTGTGTGTATACAAACAGCCCCTCGCGCGGGGCGAGGGGCTGCGGAGCGCCAGGGATATCGAGGCGTGCTTGTTAGCGGTCGAGCACGATGCGGTAGCGGGCTTTGCCTTCATGGAGGTGGGCGAGGGCCTCGTTGGCCTTGTCCATGGGGAAGTGCTCGGTCTTGGGTTCGATGCCGTGACGGGCGGCGAAATCGAGCATTGTCTCGATCGTCGCGGGGCTGCCGACGGGTGAACCGGAGACGGAGCGCTGGGCCATGATGAGCGAGAAGGCCCCGACGGGGATCGGCTCGAGGACCGCGCCGACGACATGGAGACGCCCCTTGGGCTTGAGCGTGCCGATGTAGGCATCCCAGTCGAGCGACACGTTCACGGTCGAGATGATCATGTCGAACCGGCCGGCGTTCTTCTGGAGTTCATCGGTGCTGCGCGAGTTGATCGTGTCGTGCGCTCCGAACTCGATGGCTTCCTGCTTCTTTGAGTCGCTGGAGGTGAACGCGGTGACCTCGCAGCCCCAGGCCTTGGCGAACTTGAGCGCCATGTGACCGAGCCCGCCGATGCCGACGACACCAATCTTCGCGGTGGGTGAGAGGTCGTACTGGACGAAGGGATTGAAGACGGTGATCCCGCCGCAGAGAAGCGGGCCGGCGGTCTTGGCGTTGAGGTTTTCGGGGAGTTTGATGGCGCTTGCGGCCTGAGCACGGACGGTGTCGGCGAACCCGCCGTGGCGTCCGACGATGACGCCCTCGGCCGTCCCGCAGAGGTTGTGATCGCCCGACATGCAGCTCGGGCAGGTCATGCAGTATGCGGAGTGCCAGCCGACGCCTACGCGGTCACCGGGCTTGAGGTTCGAGACGTGCGCGCCGGCGGACTTGACGGTGCCGATGATCTCATGGCCCGGGACGAAGGGGAACTGGGTCATCCCCCACTCGTTGTTCAGCATGCTGAGGTCGGAGTGGCAGATGCCGCAGGATTCGACGGCGATATCGACGTCGTGATCGCCGATCGGGCCCAGGTCGTAGGTGAATGGCTCGAGTCGGCCGCCGGCTTCTTGGGCGGCGAAGGCGTTGACAGTGGTCATTGTGATGCTCCTTCCGGGCCGATTGATCAGAGGGGCTTGTCGCAGGCCTGCCCGGTGGCACACTGTAAGGGGCCGGGTGGGAGCCGGCCTTGCCCGGATGCATGAATCCTGACCTCAGAGCCGATCGAAGAAATGCAGGGAATACTCGGGGGTCGCGAAAGGTTCACCAAGCATGAGTACCAGGGTTGTCGGTCTGTTTGTGCTGGGCGTAGTGCTAGCTGCGGCGTTCTTTGCCTTGATCAAGGCGCAGGAGGCCAGGTACGTGGCCCAGCATGTCAACGCGCAACCCGAGACCCGTCAGGAGCAAGCCGTGGAGAGAAAATCGAAAGCCGGTTACGACATCACCCCACTGTCCAAGGCTCAGGTTGCCGAGCTCGCCAGCACACTCGACGAGGAGGCGTACCGCATCACGCAGAAGGCCGGCACGGAGCAGGCGTTCTGCGGGACGTTGCTCGATAACAAAAAGGAAGGCGTCTACTCCTGCGTGGTGTGCGGGCTGCCGCTCTTCTCGAGTGATCACAAGTTTGATTCCGGCTCGGGCTGGCCCAGCTTCTATCGCGAGTTCGACCCGGAGCATGTCGTTCGTCACGCGGACAACAGCTTTGGCATGGTGCGGACGGAGATCGAGTGCGCCCGGTGCGGCTCGCATCTCGGGCATGTCTTCGACGACGGGCCCAAACCGACGGGTGAAAGGCATTGTCTGAACTCCGCCTCGTTGGTCTTCACTGAGAATGGACAGGACCTGCCCGCGCAGCACACCGCTGCCGACACCGGGGGCGGGCAGACCGAGACCGTGTACTTTGCGGGCGGATGCTTCTGGGGTATCGAGCATTACTTCCAGAAGGGCGAGGGCGTGATCGATGCCGTCAGCGGCTACATGCAGGGCAGGGTCGATGATCCAACGTACAAGCAGATCTGCTTTGAGGACACGGGTCACGCCGAGGCGGTGAAAGTGGTCTTTGACCCATCGAAGATCAGCTACGAGGAGCTGCTGCGGGCGTTCTTTGTGATGCACGACCCGACGCAGCTCAACCGCCAGGGCCCGGACATCGGCGATCAGTACCGCTCGGGGATCTACTACACGAGCGACGAGCAGAAAGAGAAGGCCGAGGCGTACATGAAAGAGCTGAGCGCGTCGGGGAAGTTCAAGGATCCGATCGTGACGGAGCTTGAGCAGGCCAAGACATTCTGGCCTGCCGAGGAGTATCACCAGGATTATGTCGTCAAGACGGGGCGTGCCTGCCACGTGACGAATCCCTGGGAGTGATCCGGCGCTGAGGTCCGATTGGCCTCTGCTACACTTTCGGCGTGACCCGCTGTGCCTTTACACTGATTGAGTTGCTTGTGGTCATCGCGATCGTGGCGCTCTTGGTGGGGATACTGCTGCCGACGCTGAATTCGGCGCGGCAGGCCGCCGAGCAGGTGAAGTGTTCTTCCAATCTGCGTCAGATCGCGACCTCGAGCACGATGTACGCGGACGCCAATGGTGGATGGTCGCCCGCGCTGGGCGTGCCCTGGGTGCGGGTGCCCTTCTGGGCGCTGGTGGTGCAGTCTGATTCGGACAGCCAGACATATACCTCGGACTCGGTGCTCGTCTGTCCCTCGGCGGACCGCGAGCACGGGCGGATCATGACGCGCACGTACGCGGTGAGTGTGACGGGCCTGGCCGGCAAGCCGGGGGATCGCGCGAATTACGACGCCGAGATCGTGCACGTCCCGCTCTGGAACATCCGGAGGCCCAGCGAGATCGCGTGGTATGTGGATTCGGAAACGGCGTCGGTGACGGGTGATGCCCCGCCGCCGACGCGGACGATCTCGACGGTCGACTTCCGAGACGCAACCCATGTTCCGGCGCGTCTCGGGTACTATCACGGCGGTTCGAAGCCCACGTACAATTTTGCACGGTTCGATACGAGCACTGGCTCGCAGACCAAGGTTCCCGAGCTCTGGCTCAAGCCGTTGCCCTAGATGAAGATGGAGACGCGCATGCTCGCAACCACGTCAATCCTCGCAGCCGCGATACTCGGCTGCCAGCCGGCCGAGGACGCTCAGATCACGGTGCCCGATGGCTTTACCGCAACGGTCGTTCACGAGGGTGTCGGGCCGGCCCGGCACATGGTCGTGCGCGACAACGGCGACATCTACGTCGCGCTGCGTCAGCGCCAGAACGGCTCGGGCATCGCGTGCCTCCGCGACGCCGACGACGACGGCACGTACGAAACCATTGAATACGCGGGCCGCGTGCAGGGCACGGGCATCGCGCTGCACGACAACTGGCTCTACTTCGGCGAGGACTTCCGCATCGTGCGGTTCGAGCTGCCCGAGGATTCGCTGACGCCGGTGGGCGATCCCGAAGTGATCGTCAGCGGCTTCGCGGAAGAGGGCCAGCACGCGGCCAAGTCGATCGACATCGGTGACGACGGCAAGCTCTACATCAACTGCGGCGCACCGGCCAACGCGTGCCAGATCCAGATGCGCACGCCCGGTTCGCCCGGCATGGATCCCTGCCCCATCCTTGAATACGCCGGGGGTATCTGGGTCTACGACGCGAACAAGCCAAAGCAGCAGCACACACGCGACGGCGTGCGATACGCCACGGGCTTGCGCAACTGCGTGGCGATCGACCAGCACGACGGCGCTGTGTATGTCGTCATGCACGGACGCGACCAGCTCGATTCGCTTTTCCCCGATCTCTACACGCCCGAGCAGAACGCGGACCTCCCCGCTGAGGAGATGTTCCGGCTCGCCGAGGGCGACAACGGCGGCTGGCCCTACACCTACTACGACGGCAACCGTGACGAGCGCATGCTCGCCCCGGAGTACGGCGGCGACGGCCAAACCCCCGCCGAGAAGGGCAAGTACACCGAACCCATTCAGGCATTTCCGGCTCACTGGGCACCCAATGGCGTGCTGATCTACGAGGGCGAGCAGTTCCCCGAGTGGTACCGAGGCGGCGCGTTTGTCGCGTTCCACGGCTCATGGAACCGGGCGCCCGAGTTGCAGGCGGGGTACAACGTCACCTTCACGCCCTTCGAGGACGGGCTGCCCAGCGGCGCGTACGAGGTCTTTGCCGACGGCTTTGCCGGCTCGGATCAGATCCGTTCGCCCAGGCAAGCCAAGCACCGACCGATGGGTCTGGCGCAGGGACCCGACGGCTCATTGTTCATCTGCGACTCCGTGAAGGGCACGATCTGGCGTGTGACGCACACCGGGGGCGCGGAGTGAGATTCGCTGCCCTTGTCGTCTGCACACTGCTGATCGCCGGTTGCGGGAGCGATGAACCCGCTGATCCGAAGAACGATCGACCCGAGGAAACGCCGGGACCGACGGGCCCGGACGCCGGACTTCCACCGGCCTCGTCGGCCAGCGCCACGAATGGGCAGGCGATCTATGTGCAGTCGTGTTTGCTGTGTCATCAGCACGACGGGGGCGGTGTGCCCAACATGCAGCCGCCGCTCGTGGGCAGCGAGATCGTCGCGGGCGAAGCGGAGGCACTGATCGAGCTCACGCTCCGCGGGATCGGGGGCACCCCCCCATCGCTGCCGGCCAGCGGGGCATACGCGATGGTCATGCCCGGGGCGATGCACCTCGATGACCAGCAGATCGCGGACCTGCTCACCTACATCCGACAGGAATACGCGGATGCGGACGCGGTATCTGCAGAGGAAGTCGCGGCGGTGCGGTCCGGGCTGGAGTAGCATCCGGTCCCATGGACGGACCCCACGAGACATCGCAGGAGGCGATCGGCGATATTGTCGAGCGGATCTGGGGCTTTCGCGAGCTCAGGCCGCTGCAGGAGCCGGCGGTCCGTGCGGTGCTTGAGGGGCGCGACTCGCTCGTCGTCCTGCCCACGGGCGGGGGCAAGAGTCTCTGCTACCAGCTCCCGCCGATGATCTCGGGCAAACTCTCACTCGTCATCAGCCCGCTCATCGCGCTCATGCAGGATCAGATCGACGGGCTCACGCTCAACGGTTATCCGGCGGCGGCCCTGCACTCCAATTGCACCGACGACGAGGTCGAAGAGACGCACCGCAAGCTCGAGGAGGGCGAACTTCGCCTGCTGCTTGTCTCGCCCGAGCGCGCAGTCACGGGCGGGTTCATGTCGCGTCTGCCGAAAATGGGTATCGGCGCGATCGCGATCGACGAGGCGCACTGTATCAGCCACTGGGGGCACGACTTCCGGCCCGAGTATCGTCGGCTGCTCGAGCTGCGCGAGCGTCTGCCTGGCGTGTCGCTGCACGCGTACACCGCGACCGCGACGCCGCGCGTGCGCGAGGACATCGTGCACCAGCTCGGGCTTCGTGATCCGGAGATTTTGATCGGGACGTTCGATCGCCCGAACCTGACGTACCGCGTCCTTCCTCGTGTGAAGGCCGCGGACCAGATCGCGGAGATTCTCAAGCGTCACGAGAGCGAGGCGGCGATCGTCTATTGCATGAGCCGGCGCGAGACGGAGAGCATCGCCGATTCGCTGATGATAAGGGGCGTGAACGCCTCGGCTTACCACGCGGGTATGGCTCCAGAGAAACGCCGGCGCATCCAGGACCGGTTCACGACGGAGCGTCTGGACGTTGTCGTCGCGACGGTCGCGTTCGGCATGGGGATCGACCGCTCGGACGTGCGCTGCGTGATCCATGCCTCGCTGCCCAAGAGCGTGGAGGCGTACCAGCAGGAGACGGGCCGGGCCGGCCGCGACGGGCTGGAGGCCGAGTGCGTGCTGCTTTACTCGTCGGGTGATGCCCGCCGGTGGGAGCAGCTCATCGAGAGTTCGGCCGCCGAGTTCGGCAGCGAGCCCGACCCCGCGCAGCTCGAACTGGTGCGTCAGATGCGGTCGTTCGCGTCGTCGATGCGTTGCCGCCACAAGACCCTCAGCGAGCACTTCGGGCAGGACTATGAGCCGGAAAGCTGCGGCGCGTGCGACGTGTGCCTCGGCGAGGTCGCGATGGTGCCCGAGTCGACGGTCGTGGCGCAGAAGATCCTGTCGTGCATCGCAAGGGCCGCGGGAGACACACGCGCGACCTACGGCGGGGCGTACATCGCCGACGTTCTGCGCGGCTCGCGTGCGCAGAAAATCCTCGAACGCGGGCACGACACGCTCAGCACGTTCGGCCTGCTCAAGCACATGCGCCGGGATGTGATCGTGAGCATGATCGATCAGCTCGTGGACCAAGAGCTGCTCGAACGGGCGCCGGGCGAGTTCCCGGTGTTGCTGCTCACGCAGGGCTCGATGGAGGTCCTGCGGGGCGAGCGTGAAGTGGCACTGCTCTCGCCGCCCGCGCCGACGAAACGCTCCCGTGCCGCCGACGGCGAGGACCCGCTCAGCGAAGAACAGCACGATGTCTTCGAGCGCCTGCGTGGGCTTCGCAGACGACTGGCCGACGAGCACGGCGTGCCGCCCTACGTCGTTTTCAACGATGCCACCCTCCGCGAGATGGTCCGCCGGATGCCCGCCTCGCCCGAGGAGATGCTCTCGATCAAGGGCGTCGGGCAGGCGAAAATGCAGCGTTTCGGCGATGCGTTCCTGGACGAATTGCTCTCGGTGAGTCGCGGCTAGACTTGCCTCTATGTCTCAGGCCGCAAAGCCAGCCATCGGATCAGGTGTTGACGAGCGATCGCGAGCGTTTCTGCTGAAGGCGACGCTGACGCTCTTTTTCACCATGCTGATGGGCATTTCGGCGCAGTTCAAGATCCCGATGCCTCCCGACGGCGTGCCGCAAACGCTCCAGACGCTTGTGGTCGCGCTCGCCGCGATGGGTCTGGGTGCCCGATGGGGCATGGCGAGCATGCTGCTCTATCTCGTGGTCGGCGCCCTCGGCGCGGGCGTCTTTGCGGAAGGCAAGGCCGGGGTGGGCGTGCTTGTCGGGCAGACGGGGGGCTACCTCGTCGGCTTTCTCGCAGCGCAGCCGGTGATCCACGGGCTCATCCGCCGGAGCGATCGCACCGTGCGCGGCTGGGGGGCGATCGTTGCCGCGATGCTTGCCGGGCACATCGTCATCTTTGTGCTGGGTGTGCTGTGGCTGACGTTCCTGCGCGGCCGAGAGGACGAGACATACACACTCATGCGCGGCATCAAGGGCGGCGTGCTTCCGTTCATCCCGGGCATGATTCTCAAGACGTTCGCAGCGGTCATGGTCGGGCTTGCCGTCTGGCCCCGGTCGTGCCGGAAGTTCTGGTAAGCCCCGGTCGGAGTGTGATGAGCGACGAGCCGCACATCGAGCAGAGCTTCTACGCCGATGCGTCTGTGTATGACATCCTCCACGCGGAGGGGACGGCCGATGAGATCGACTGCCTCGAACGCCTCGCGCACACGTTCGCGGGTGGCGCGCCGGACGTCTGGCTCGAGCCGGCCTGCGGCAGCGGTCGGCTCATTCGACTGGCCGCACGCAGAGACCCTGACCGTCGCGTCATCGGGTTCGACCTCGAACCGCGGATGATCGACTACGCCAGACGCCGGGCCGAGAAAGCCGGCCTTGCCGATCGGCACACACTTTTCGTCGGGGATATGACGGGCTTTGCGGGCGAGCTTGAGCCCCACTCCGTCGGATTCGCCTTCAACGTCATCAACACGATCCGTCATCTGGAGAGCGACGAGGATCTGCTGGCGCACTTTGAACAAGTCGCCGAGTCGCTCCACCCCGAGGGCGTGTATGTCGTGGGCATCAGCCTCTCTCTCTACGGCTCGGAGATGCCCAGCGAAGACGTCTGGGAGGGCAAGCGAGGCCTGTGCGAGGTCAAGCAGGTCGTCAACTACATCCCCCCCGAGACGGGAGACGGCTCGCGCAGCGAACTCGTTTACAGCACACTGACTGTGACGCGCCCCTCGGGCGAGCAGCTCATCTCATCGAACTACGCGCTGCGCACGTACAACAGGGCGCAGTGGGAGAACGCGATCGGCCGGTCGAAGCTCCGTGTGATCGGGTTCACCGATGTGCTGGGCGAACCGGACGAGCCTGAGGAGCCGGGCTACGGGCTCTGGATTCTCGGGCCGCGTTAGTCGATCATGATGCGCTTGTTGATCTTGCCGTTGCGAGCGAGATGATCGACGCTCACGTAGACGTGCTGTCCCTTGAGTTTGTTGACGCCATCCGGATAGACAAAGCGTCGAACCACCGCGGCCCCGGGAGCGAGTTGCGAGATCGGTGCGCCCTGTCTCGCGTAGCCACGGGCCGAGGCGCCCAGGTCCAGATCAACCGGATCGAGCGTCGTGTTCGTGACCACGGCTTCGACGGCGACGTCCTGACCGTTGGGCGAGACGAGCGATCGGACGTCGAGCTCGATGCCGGGCAGTGAGACCTCGAACTTGGACGCGGCTCGGATGCGTTCGGCTACCGGGCCCGCGCTCAGCAGCACATCCACGACGAGCTGTTTCTGCCCGGTCTGCTCGACGGGCGAGAACTCGATGGCGATGGGGATCTCGATCGATTCGCCGGGACCGGCGCTGAAGCGCACGACGCGGGGCGAGATATCCCAGCCCGAGGGCCTGCCGCTGGAAAGTCGCGGGCTCGGTTCGGTCACGATCAGCGAGCCGTCGATCGCGACGGTCCAGGGGTTGGTCAGTGAGATCATCCGGTTGTGCGGCCCGGGGACGGACTCGATCATGGGCTCGTCCAGCCGGATCGAAGACGTGAAGAGCGCGAGGTTGACGTCGATGCCCTCGATGAACACGGGCTCCGTCGAGATGGGGATCTCGTGGATGTCGATGCCCTTGCCCTCGCCCATGTCGATGCGTGTCGGGCTGATCGTGCCGGACTGGTTGCCCCACATATCGATGACGGTGACGTCGTCCTCACCGAGGAAGATATTGACCACGGCTTCGTCGAGCGGTGCGATTTCGTTCCACGCGACGAGCGCGCCGCCGCGATCACTCTCGGTGTCCACGGGGGTGAGCAGGTACACGTGCGTGCCGGGCTGGAAGGCAAGGTTCGCCGAGACGCGCCGGCCACGCAGGCGATCGATCGTCGCTCGCCACGCGGCCGCTTCGGGCATCGGGTGCAGCACCGGATCGAGATCCTCCGACCACTTCCAGGGTTTGATCAGTTCGACATCCGGCGCGGGTTTCAGATCAAGATCCGCAACGGCGGCCTCGACCAGCACCAGACGCTTGACGAGCTCAGCGCACGCCTGCGCCGGGCCGAAGTCCGCGCTCCCGCCTGTCCCGATCGCGAGCGTGAGCCGACTCGTCTGATCAAGACCTGATTCCGCCCAACGCTGGAGCACATCCGTGACGGCATGGATCCCCGAACCCGCGGGCAGGTGCACCGTCACCGCCCCGAGGCTTGACGCGTCGAGCAACGGCGCGAAGTCCAGATCCGAGGCCCAGGGAACGTCCACGATCGGCCCGGGCACCAGCATCGAAAGCACACCCCGCGCCCGATCGATGCGCTGCCCGAGATCCGCATCCCAGAAAATGCCATCGTCTTCGAGCGAACCGATCCGCCACCGGCGGACGAACTGGCCGAGCCGATCCAGCAGCGGCTCGAGCAGGTTCTCGATCCGCTCTGGCTCCTCCGCATCAGTCGTCGCCAGCACACGCAAGACCTCGCCCGTATCCGTCTGAAGCAGCTTCCGAATCGAAACCGGGACCTTTGGCAAGGAGATAATCAGGCGACTCCACGCACTGCCCGTCGTGTTTGAGAGCGCACCCAGACGCAGTGCCTGGCTGTTCGCCTCCGACTCGTCGGTCTCGTCAGACCAGACGCCAAGAACGAGCGTCTCGGCGGCCAGCCGATGGGCCAGCTCGTCCAGCATCTCGATCAGCTGAGGCTCGTAGCGCTCGGCGCTCATGCCGAAACGACTGCGGGAGATCGTCACCGCGGAGTCCAGCGTCGTTTCCTCGTCGAGGCCCGGCACCCAGCAGAACTCAACAGGCACCACGGAGATTATCTGGCCCGATGAGATCAGTTCGATCTCGGCG
>MDTD01102676.1_pt1 | contig 16093 bp, 13 predicted proteins | sample 811221 | NCBI WGS metagenome assembly MDTD01 (sample SAMN05326646, study PRJNA326480) | marine metagenome | isolation source: seawater | place: Pacific Ocean: South West | collected 2011 | reverse complement strand
CGATCGATCGTATAAACGCTGAGGACGAAAATGGAAGACGTCGCGTGCGAATTCATGGCATCGGCTTCCCAACGATCTTCGCCGGCCCTCGTCGATTCCAGCAAAGCGTTTATCGATATTCCACACTCATGCGGGAGATCACGTTGCGAAATGGTGGTACATTTGTAGGACTGAACGACTTTCAATAGGCTTCGCTACTAGAATCTTGATCGGCGCAACGTTCGTATAGAAAGTTATACCCCACGACTTTTTTGAAAAGTAAGCATTGATGAGCCAGATAGGTATGTCTACTCGCGAACTTCTGATTCGAATCACGGCGCTATTAGGTGCTCCGCTTCTCGTAGGCTGCGGTGTTAGTACCGTAACAATTGAGGGAAGCTTTCCCACACCGAATATAAGCAGGCTACCTTTGAGTGTTGCTGTCTTCTATGATCAGGCGCTTCGCGATTTTGCGTACGTGGAATACTCGGAAACGGGGGTAGAGGAATTCAACATCCAAAGTGGCCAATCTCATATTGAGTTATTTAATTCTGTTTTGCCTGCCATGTTTGAAGGTGTAGTAGTGATAGATAGTATGGAAGACGCAGTGACCGCTGACGTAGACGCTGTCTTTATGCCTCTCATAGAAGAATTTCAACTCGCACTGCCCGCGAAAACCAAACTGGACGTTTACGAGGTTTGGATTAAATACAACATGCGCCTCGCTACGGCGGAAGGTGATTACATCGCCGATTGGGTTCTTACTTCCTACGGCAAGACACCTACAGAGACCTTCCGCTCTGCAGAGGCAGCAATCAACGATGCCGCTGTCGTGGCTCTCCGCGATCTTGCTTCGAGCTTTTCATTGAGTTTCTCGCAGGTCCCGGAGGTACGTGATTGGCTGGTACAACTGTGAGTTACTCATCTGCAGGGAGTCGAACCTTGAGCGTTTTGGTTTACGCATGCCGTGAAAAGATCGGTGTTGGACCTTCCTTGCTATTAGCCTTTGCTTTGCTCTCCGGTTGCACTAGCACGACCGTAGATGAGTTTCGGCAAGCAGAAACCGGTATAACTAGCGATGAGACTGTTGTGATTCTTGGCAGGCGTCAGGCAAGCGACTACGAGACTCGCAGTGAATTTGTAGAATGCGTTGGGGATCGTATGGCGCGGGGCGAGGGGGCGATCAATGTTGTGCCCGAGCAAGAGTTCATAGACGGCATGTTCCCTTGGTTTGAACCTCGCACTGCACCGCTGAGAACGCGAGACCTTGAACAGCTGATGGCACAGAATGTCGTAGCGAAAAAGATGGATGAATTTGGCATCCGCTATATCGTGTGGCTGGATGGCTTCACCGAGACGACCGATCGTCAGGGTTCGATCTCCTGCACTATTGGGCCTGGCGGCGGAGGGTGCTTCGGGTTTGGTACATGGGAAGATGATGCCAACTTCGATGCCAGAATTTGGGATGTCGGGTCCCTGACAAGTGTTGGAACGATAAATGCTGACGCCACGGGTCAGTCCTACCTGCCTGCGCTGGTGGTACCCATTCCTCTTATCGCTCGAGTGGAAGCAAACGCTTGCAGCCGACTGGCAACTCAGCTTAAAGCGTTTGTTAACGGCAGCTAGGAGTGTGCCGTTTGCCAGCAAGCATTAAGGAGGTCGTATGATAAAACCGGCGCCTCGAGACAATAACGTCCCGCACATGATGACGTTTTCGCGCTTCAAATTTCTTGCCACTCTTCTATTCGGATTTCTAGTGGCCTCGGGCCCGATGTCGTGCGCGGTTAATCCAGCTACGGGAGGCGCCAATCTTGTCCTTATGTCTGATAGCCGAGAGAAAGAGGTGGGCGCCGAAGAACACGCAAAGCTAATGGCTAGCCAGCCTGTCTATGAGGACGAGGCGTTACTGGCATATGTTACCGAAGTTGGAAATCGCGTTGCTGGAGCCAGTCATCGACCAGATCTCGAATACACTTTTACGATTATCGATAGCCCGGCCATCAATGCGATGGCTTTGCCCGGTGGCTACGTTTATGTGAATCGAGGGCTTTTGACCTTTATTAACACCGAAGCTCAACTCGCTGCCGTCATTGCCCATGAGATTGGCCATATTACGGCTAGGCATGCAGTCCAGCAGCAGGCGCGAGGCAAGCTCGCGAACGCGGCTGCTCAGATTGGCGGATTTGTCACAGCAGTGGCTACCGGAAGCGGTTACGCCGGATCTCAAATCAGCCAGGTGGCGTCCATTTGGGCACAAACCGGGCTGAGCGGCTTTGGCAGAGATATGGAGCTCGAGGCGGACAGTTTGGGCGCACAGTATTTGCTTAAGGCGGGGTACGACCCTGCTGCGATGATTGACGTTGTAACGGTTCTGAAAAACCAAGAAGACTTCAATCGTCGCGTCTCCGGTAGCAGCGGGAGTTATCATGGATTGTTTGCAACGCACCCACGAAACGACACTCGCTTGAGGGAGGCTATAGAGGCAGTAGGGCAGCTTGAAGAAACTGAAGCGAGCTTGCAAGACGATACGGCGCTTCGTGAACGACTTGATGGCCTGGTAGTTGGCGAAAGCGCCGGATCTAGACCGCAAGACGAACGAAATCGGTATTACCAGGCTTTGCTGGGATACACTATGGTCTTTCCTGATGAATGGTCGGTTGTTGAAACCACAACGACTGTTACCGCCGGCAATCATGGGGCCGCTAAGCTGCGGGTAGAAGCAAGACGCCTCAGCAAGAATATCGACCCCCGCGTTTTCCTTAGGGAAGAGCTTGAAATTACAGATTTACAAAAATCCGAATCGCTTAACCAATATCGTTTGATCGGCCATACTGGCCTGACAACGTCAGAGTCCGGCAGGCCAGAGCGGGTGGCTGCGATTTATCTTGGCTCTAGAGTATTTATCTTCCGGGGCGAGATTGAACAGAGCACGGATGTTGAATCTATTGATCAAGCTATGCTGGATAGTATTCGAACATTCAGAGCGATTAAAAACGGCGAAACCCTGATCGGCAGTGAATTGAAAATTAGATATGTGCAAGCCACTGAGTTTTTCGATTTCTCCGTGGTTGCACGATCAAGTAGGATTGCCGATTACCCTGAGGAGACTCTGCGGTTGCTAAATGGTTACTACCCTCGTGGTAATCCAGTGGCGGGCGAGTGGGTCAAGTTGGTCGAATAACACCTCAGTGGCTTTTCAACCGATGGGGCCCTAACAATGGTGCCTTGGAAAGATTTTGAAGCTCCCGAAGAAGCGGTATTACCGAAGAAGTTTGTAACTGGACTGCCTGATCTGATGGTCATGACGTAACTGTTTTGCAACAAATCGGCGCTATTGGTACGTCACTTACACTACTATAAATTCTGAAAACCACAATTGAGGAGAGGCTTTCGAGCTTTCTGATTTTTTAACTCAGTGAGTCGCGATAAGATTCTGGTTGTCGGGCTTTTCCGGGTGATGCATATGATAACGGCACCGCCGTTGTTCAAGGTTTAACCTATCATCTTGAATGATCCGAGACAGACGTAATGGCCGGCCAGGAAAGCCCATCATTGTGGTTTGATGTTCGACTACACCCGACTTTACACCACCCTCAGCAGACAGGGTAAAATTGCGATTTAAAGATGTTGAATGCCATCCGTGTTTCGAGCGCACTGGTACCTTGGGGCGTCATTGCTGCCTTAAAGAATTACGGCCTGAGCTTGCTATCGATACTACGATAGTACTTCTGGAATAGGCGAAAGTATCGACGAAAACAGAAGCAACGAGATAAGAGTGTTATAGGGCTAGATTGCGGTGCGTGTGCTTATTGTCAAAGTTTCTTCCCTCGGGGACATCATCCACACGTTGCCAGCAGTGACGGACGCCCATCGCGCTCATCGGGGTCTCTCATTTGACTGGGTTGTCGAAGAAAATTTCGTTGACGTGCCTTCCTGGCACCCTGCCGTGGACCGGGTCATTCCTGTTGCCATTCGGAGGTGGCGGCGCAATCTCTGGCGTACTGCTTTTAAGCGTGAGGTGCGTACATTTAAAAGGACGCTCCAGACTGAGCGATACGATCTTGTTATTGATGCCCAGGGGTTAATCAAAAGCGGAATAATCTCTTGGATGTCTAGGGGGCTAACTATTGGATTGAGTAACCACACTATCCGCGAGCCGCTCGCCACACTGTTCTACAATAAGAGATACTCAGTGCCTTGGGAAGATCATGCGGTTGATCGGATTCGTCAGCTTTTTTCGAGGGCTCTGAAGCATGATTATGATAGGGATGAAATCAATTACGGCCTGGATACATCTTTGGTCGATGCCGAGAGCAGTGTTAATCACAAACAGCTTGTTTTTCTTCACGGAACAACCTGGCCGACCAAGCATTGGCCGGAACCTTATTGGAGACATCTCGCACAAATAGCTGCGGAAAACGGCTTCAATGTTCTATTGCCATGGGGGAGCGAGTTAGAGAGGCAGCGTGCGCAGCGAATTGCTGCTGGCATTAATCGTATAACCGTCCTGGAACAGATGCCTCTTGAAGGCGTTGCTCGCATGATTTATCGCTCCGCAGGTGTGATTGCTGTCGACACCGGCCTTGGGCATTTGGCTGCAGCCCTTTCTAAACCAACGCTCTCTCTATATGGCCCAACTAACCCCGGCCTATGCGGCACCTTTGGTCATCAGCAGATTCATATGAAGGCTGCTCACCAGCCAGAAACAGTCTGGGCGCAGTTTGAAAAGTTGTTGCGGATGAACGGGTCGCCATGAGGCTCTTCTTTCTGATTTACCATTACTTTCCCTTTGGTGGACAGCAGCGGGATTTCTTCCGTATCGCAGAGGCTTGCCTGTCCCGCGGCCATGAGATAGAAGTTTACGCCCTCAAGTGGGAAGGCCCGAAGCCAGATGCTTTTAATGTGAATCTGGTACCAGTAAAAGCGTTGAGCCGGCTGTCAATTTATCGACGTTACACTGATTGGATGTCAAAAAAGATCGATGATTCATCGCCTGACTTTGTTATTGGGTTCAACAAGATGCCGCGCCTTGACGTTTATTTTGCTGCTGATGATTGTTTTCTTCATAAAGCCGCAACCCAACGTGGACCGCTTTACCGATATACTCCCCGCTACAGCCATTTTCGGCGCTATGAGGCGGCCGTTTTTGGTCGGGAGAGCCTGACGAAAGCGTTAATATTATCTCCGCTTCAGAGAAAGAATTATCTCCAACATTATCCCGACTGTGCGCAGCGTCTTCAAGACTTGCCGCCTGGGATTGGTCAAGACAGAGGAATTGAGTATAGAGATCCCCGGAGTCGATCAGCGTTAAGGGAAGAGCTAGGAGTCACTGATGGTCAGAGATTGATCCTTCAGGTCGGGTCGGGCTTCAAAATAAAAGGGGTAGACAGAGCCATGCGTGCTATTGCAGCACTCCCCGAGAAAATGCGAGAAAGTGTTCGATACGTGCTCGTTGGGCAGGATAGGGCGGGCCCCTACCATCAATTGGCAAAAAAGCTTGGGCTCGCCGATCAAATAAAAATATTGCCTGGCCGAGATGATATACCGCGCTTCCTGGGAGGGGCAGACCTGTTACTGCATCCGGCGTATATGGAAAGCGCGGGTTACGTTCTGCTGGAGGCAACCGTTTGCGGGCTGCCCGTCCTGACAACGGCAAGCTGTGGCTACGCATGTCACGTAGAGCAGGCAAAATCCGGAGAAGTGTGTTCAGACCCGTTTAGGCAAAACGAGCTTGACGCCAAGCTCGAAGTGATGCTCAGTAATCTTGACAGCGCGCCTTGGAGTGCAAATGGTTTAACTTACGGCAAGCAGCATGAGTTTTATTCCTTACCTAAAGCTGCGGTGCGTTTCATCGAAGGTCTCTCAAAAAGCAAAAAGTCGGAGATCTAGCATGAGAAACGTGACGCTTGGTTTGGCCGGGGCTATTGGGCATGACCCTGCAGCTGCGATATTTGTAGAAGGAGAGCTGGTTGCAGCAGTTGAGGAGGAGCGGCTTATTCGAAGAAAGCATGCAAAAAATGAAATGCCTTTTCTGGCAGCTATGCAGTGTCTTAAAATCGCGGGTCTGCGGTCCTCCGAAGTAACTCATATCGCGACGCCATATGCGCCGGTTTCTCTGTTCAGCAAGGCGCGCTGGCATTACGCCTATCGACACTGGTATGCACCTGACCGAAGTATAGATAGCCTACTGAACGGGAATCGTCGCTACCGAAGGCACGTTAAAGATCTCCGCGCACTTGTTGAAAAACTTCATATCTCCAGCCTCACTACGCAGCTGGTGCCAGTTGAGCATCAGTTGGCACATGCTAGTAGCGTTTATCACCTCGCTGGAGGGGATGAAAAGACTGCCATTTTTTGCAATGACTCTAAAGGCGAATATGCGAATATATTTTTGGGCTATGGACACAAGGGCAAGATTGTAAAGATCAAGCAGTTCTACAGCCCCGATTCATTGTGCGGACTCTACTCGGCTTTGACTGACTACCTCGGGTTCGAAACTTTAGATGGCGAACTCAAAGTCATGGGTCTGGCAGCTTACGGAGACGCTCAAAAATACGACTTATCCTCACTAGCTAAATTCAAAAGGGGGCGTCTTAAGGTAGATACACGCCTAGTAACCACTATCGGGATGCGCCGTTATAAGGCCAAATCCCGAGGACATTTCTTCAGTCGCGAACTCGTTAAAATGCTGGGCCCAAGGAGGGCAGGCCATCTTTTGGAAGACCCTTATGTTCACTATGCCTCTGCTATCCAGAAACTTTATGAAGACCTGGCTTTGCAAATTGTTGATTACTATCTAGGTGATGTACTAGCTGAGAGTGGGCGTCTAGCTCTTGCTGGGACTGGAGCAATGAATATCCGATTGAATCACCGCTTTAATTCACATCCAAGGGTTAAGGAATTGCTGGTTCATCCTGCCTGCGGCGATTCCGGTACTGCCATTGGTGCGGCAGCTTTTGCTGTTCATCAAGCAGGCTTGCGTGTCAAACCTCTTCATAATGTGTATCTTGGGCCCTGCTTCTCTACTGAAGATTGTCTCAATGCGTGCATGAATCACCGGGATAAACCGATCTGGGAGGTTTTACCAAACACCCATGAAAAGGCAGCCGAGCTACTCGCTAATGGACAAGTCGTTGCCTGGTTTCGGGGCCGGATGGAATTTGGACCCCGTGCGCTGGGGAATCGGAGCATATTGGCAAACCCCCTACAGATGGGGATCACAGAAGCTATTAATCAGCAAGTTAAGTTTCGAGAGCACTGGCGCCCCTATTCTCTGAGCATTCTCGATTCGATTGCCCAGCAGCTATTGCCCGAGCAGTCTCAGGACGAATTTATGTGCCTCTCTTCTCCTGCCAGTCAAAAGTGGCAGGAGCAGTATCCATTAACCGTTTATCGTGACGGCACGATGCGAGCTCAGATAGTCGTAAAACAGACAAACCCGGATTTCCATGAGTTGCTTAGCGCATTTCAGGGTCTTACCGGCCATGGCCTGCTCATAAACGCTAGTTTGAACCGACCAGGAGAGGCATTAGTGTGTAGCCCGCAGCATGCCCTTGATATGTTTCTGGGCACCGATCTAAACTACATGATAATGGAAGATGTGTTGGTGACTAAAAGAAAAAGTTCCCCAAAGTGGTGATTTAATCTAAAAGAATCTCGTCTGGGGAGGATTTACGCTCATAAATCACCGCTCGTGGCTCAAGGCTATTTGGAAAAGTTGCAAGCAACTTAAGTTGGGCCTGAATCGCTTCATCAGTCACAAGCTGTCGGATTTCCGAAGTTAATTCAAGAACGATTAACGTGCCGGGTGGCACAGTCTTTATATCAACTTCTTGAAGTTCCCGTGAAACCCGATCATATTCGGAAACTCTCTCCGACAGATACGCGATTGTATGATTGTTTGTCAGAATTCTAGCTTCTTTAGGGGTTGCTATCTTGGCAAAGACCGCTGAATCTACCAGCCAGTCTTTAGGCCTTCCGAAGCTCACATAGGCGTCAATCATGCAATAAGAGAGCAACAGGATGAGCAGGATATGCACTGCTCGCATCCCCTCCGAAATGCGAAATCTAGCCAGCATGCTTTTCAATAGTATGGGCACCATCATGGAAACCATAATACCGAGCATCATCGCGTATCTACCAGTAAAGAACTTTGTCAGATACAGAAATCCCACCGCGATAAAGAGATTCACGAGAGCCACAGAAAGTAGCGGCCGGACCTGCTCGACCTCAAATTGCAGCATTCCCCTGAGCGCCCCGAAAGAGAGTAGCCAGAAATAGGGACCGCCAATGGTGAAAAACAAGCTTGTGATTAGGACCGCAGGTAAGCCCAATAAAACAGCAGCGTGGAGATAGTCAGGCGGGATTAGCTGCGAAAAAGGACCAAAAATCGTATTAGCCTGTGTTGCTATAATAGCGTCGCTGGGATTGAAAAAACCAATGAGAAAGGGCTCATAAACACTGACTAACTTGATAAGCATAATTGGTATATTAATGCCCACTTTTAGCGCAATTAGAATTACGGAGCTCAATAGTGTTACTGTAAAGCCGATGACTTTTAGAACATCCAGTCTATTTTTTGACGCTGGAAGTTTAGTATCAAGCAATAAAACAAGAGGTATGGCCAGAACATAAACCAACGCTTCGGCTCTGAACAACGCTGCTGTAAACATTGCGATTACAAAAGTCACTAACTCTGAAAATTGCCGCGAGTCGCTAAATAGTATGAAGCGCCAAATGGCGAATAAGCTCAGAGACCAATAGCCTGTGTCCCTGATGATCATGTCTCTATATTCATTGAGTTCAGGATACGCTAACACGGTAATTGCTCCTAACAGAGCAATTATTCTGGCATTATCTATTCGCTGGATAATGCTGATGTATGAAAAAACCAGTATGCTGTAAAAAATGGTATTGAGTGCGTACGCTGCCTCCAGAAGTGATAGTCCAAACATACTAGCTGCGCCGATCAGTATCGGATACCCGGCCCAGGTATAGTGCGAAATCGCAGCGCTTACGCCATCATCAAGAAAAATCTCAGCCGTGCGTATGTAAGTATAGGCATCGTCGTTTGGAAGCGAGGCGGTCAGCGTGCTAAAACTGGATAGCAGGAGGCTGGCGATAACCGCAGTATAACGAATATCCAACTTTTTCCAGGCCGTTTTCATGCTGAGTAGGGATTGCCTGTTTTTCCGGGTGGGGTTGTTTTAAACCTCTTGTGTAGCCAGAGGTACTGGTCGGGCTGTTTACGAATTGCTGCCTCAATTAAACGATTAATTATTCGCCCATCTTCCTCATCGTTTCCGCTGGGGTAGTCGGTCAGCACTTCACTGAAATAGATGTCGTACCCAGAATTGTCCTGGCGACGATAATGACTGAAAAATATGACGGGCGAGTCATTGAATTTGGCAAAGCGACTTCCGGCCGTAATAGTGGCGGCAGGATTGCCAAAAAACGGCACAAAAACTGAATGCTCTGCACCGTAATCTTGGTCCGGGGCATACCAAAGCACCCGGCCCTGCCTCAGGCAGCGCATGGCGCCACGTATTTCCTTGCGCTCAAACATGCCCGGATACGAGCGGTGCCGTCCATTGAACATGAAGGCATCAAAAAGTGGATTCTTGTCGTTAGCTCGGTAGGTAGCATTTAACTCGCCGACAGCAGAATAGAGGAATCCTGCCATTTCAAAAGTTGTCAGGTGAGGGCCAATTAACAAAACCCCTCTTCCCTGAGCCGCAGCAGCTTCCAGATTTTCGAGACCGTGGAAGTTGGCTAAATCTTGATATCGATTCCGGTTACCGTTCCAGGCGATGACTATCTCAATAAAACCGATCCCGTTTGATTCAAATGTTTTTCTGAGTAGTTGCTGAAGTTCGGGCTCACCGAGTTCAGGAAAACAAAGCCGTAGGTTTGTTTCACAGACATGCCGCCTGCTCCGCGCAAAATGAAAGGCCAGGATTCCCAGCAGCTTGCCTATCCATAACTGGATGGAAAAGGGGAGCTTGGCAACGAGCCATATGCCGCCTATTCCAAGCCAGGTCGGCCAGTAGCGGGGATGTGAAAATGAGCGCAGCTGCACATATTTTCGAGTAGAGTCGGACATGAAATAGAGCCAACTGCGATTACGCTTTTGTGACCACGGGTATTATAGCAAAGCTGGCGGGGCAGCTCAGGTTCGAGAACAGTGTGCCCCTTTTCAGCGGCAATTTGAAGCGACAGGCTTCACAGCTCGTATGTTATCATTCTTGTCTCGCGTCTTTTATTTCTTCGGGCTCATTAACATGAAACTGGAAATGCCATCTTTCCAAGCCGCACGCATACTGGTGGTTGGCGATGTCATGCTCGATCGCTACTGGCACGGTAGCGCTTCTCGAATTTCGCCAGAGGCGCCTGTACCAGTCGTCAGAGTTGTCAATCAAGAAGATCGTCCCGGAGGAGCTGGCAACGTTGCTCTCAATATCTCCGCATTAGGAAGCGCGGCGCGCCTTGTCGGAATAGTTGGCGATGATGAACCGGGGGCAGAGTTAGCTTCGCGGCTGACGGCAGCAGGAGTTCTCTGCGATTTTTTCAAATGTCGCGACAAACCGACCATTACAAAACTGAGGGTTATCAGCCAGCATCAACAGCTGATCAGAGCGGATTTTGAGCAGTCTTTCGAAACAGAGGATACCATCGGACTCCTCGACAAAGCCAAAAATCATGTTAATGGTGCACAAGCTATCGTGCTCTCCGACTACGCAAAGGGTGCATTGCAAGACATTGAGTCCTTGATACGCCTCGGTAGAAAGCACCGGATACCAGTCGTCGTCGATCCTAAAGAGAAAAATTTCGATAAGTACCGCGGCGCGACTTTGATTACTCCAAACTTTGATGAGTTTGAAGCCGTAGTTGGTCGTTGTACCAACGAAGCAGATTTGGTGCTTAAAGGGACTGAACTCGTTGAAAGACTCGAGTTAGAAGCGATTTTGGTTACGCGCGGCGAGCAGGGAATGACTTTAATTCGCCCAAGTTCGCCGGAGTTGCATCTGCCAGCCAAGGCGCAAGAAGTTTTCGATGTCACCGGTGCTGGAGACACGGTGATTTCTGTCTTAGCCGCATCGCTCGCTGCTGGAATTACCCTAGCTGACGCTACCGCTCTGGCTAACCTTGCCGCTGGCCTTGTTGTCGGAAAATTGGGCACTGCGGCGATAAGTGGTCCAGAGCTACGTCGAGCGGTCTTGTTAGAACAAGACTCAGGGCGTGGAGTTATGACTTCTGATCAGCTCGCTATTACCGTCCAAGACGCTAGAGCTCACGGCGAAAGAATCGTATTCACTAATGGATGCTTCGATATTATCCATGCCGGCCACGTTGGTTATCTCGCTGAGGCGAAGAAACTGGGCGATAAGCTGGTGGTGGCGATAAATGACGATAAATCCGTGCGTCGTCTAAAAGGGTCGGGTCGTCCGATCAATCCGTTAGAACGCCGCATGGCCGTGCTTGCCGGCCTTGAGGCGGTCGATTGGGTGGTGAGTTTCAAGGAAAATACGCCAGAAGCTTTACTAGAATCACTAAGACCAGAAGTTCTGGTAAAAGGCGGAGATTATGGCATTGACCAAGTGATTGGTGGTGACTTCGTCAGATCTTATGGGGGCGAAGTCAGAGTGTTGGAGTTCCTTGATAACTGCTCTACTTCTGGCATTGTGGATAGAATCACCCAGGCGCAGGATTAGTGAGGTCTTCCGCTTGGGAGCGCGCAGCAGCCAAAGCATTACTGCGCAAATGAATCGGGTTAATCGTGCCAACAATTACGCTACTAACACCGGCCCTGCTCAGCACAAATTCCAAAGCCAATTCGTTTCCCCCAGACTGCTTCGCCAAGTGTCCGCTGTGCAGAGCTTTTTTAACGATGACGGCCTTGCCGGTGTGATGAGCGAGATCAATGACGGTGCCCTCGTCAGTGTGGCTTGAATTGTAAGTCACCATCGCAACATCACTCAGCGTCAGAGCTCGCTTTCCGCCCGCGGCTGTCTTAGTAGACATTCCCACTGCTCTAATCAAACCTTTTTCCTTCATTCTCATTAGTGTCTCGAGACAGTCTGTTTTCTCCAGTATTTCAATATCGTCTCCGTTGGAATGGATGAGAACCAGATCTAGATAGTTAGTTCGTAGTCTGCGCAAGCTCCGCTCTATGCTTTTACGAGTATGGTTGCCGGAGAAATCAAAGTGGGATCCATTTGCGCCGAACTCCTCACCCACTTTCGTGCCGATGATCCAATCCTGACGATTCGGAAGCAGCTTTCCGATCCTCTCTTCACTTGTTCCGTAAGCTGGTGCGGTGTCGATGAAGTTAATACCAAGCGTTTTGGCTTCTTCAAATAACGCGACAATTGCACTGTCGAGAGGCAGGTTGAAGCGATTGGGATACTTCAGCCCCTTGTCCCTTCCGAATTTAACCGTGCCTAAACCAATTGGGGATACTTTGATGCCAGTGTCGCCTAATGGTCTTGCCGACAAGTTGTTCAAGCGGATTTCTCCAGATTCCAGTATGAACTACCGAGTCGCGCTGGCTCAAAATCAGCTTCCGACACCCTGCACACACCCTTGGTTGATGGACAGATCTTATCCGCTATCAGACTTTGTAAAATTCGCGCTGCCAGCGCAGGTGTGAGGGTCAGTTTAGTGGGCCAAGCAACCAATATATTTTTATCTTTTAAAAAATAGGCGTCGTCTGGGCGGTGATTGTCGTTAATATTCGCTTCGGCGCGATTAATTGTGAAGCATCTCCACTCAGCGGAAGAGCAGTCCAGCCAGGGGAACTCTTTCTCGATTGCGGTTCTTGCTGCCGAGATTTGTTCGGCCTCAGAGTTGCCTACACCACTTTCAGCAATTTCACCCCCCAGATACCAGACACTATCGCCAATGGCATCCCGATGTGAGGTGATGGTTAATCGCGGTGTCAGACTGAAACTATCGCCTATGCAATGCACATAAATTTGTGGCAGGTCGCTTTGCTTAAGGTAAACCATGTTGAGGGGACGAATTTGTGTTTTTGCGTTGGGAAGATTGGCCGCTTTGATGAGTGACTCGTTGCCCTCTCCGGCAGCAAAAATAAAGCGTTTGGCGCTTAGAGAAACTTTTTGGCCTTGATGGGTGAAAATTGCAACCTTGTTGTTTTGTTGACTGCATGTTTCAAAGCTAACGCCTGATCCTGGCAAGGAGAACGCGGCCTCCCGCTGTTTCGAAGCAAGGGTTTCAACCAGGCTTTCATTATCGACAACGAAATCTGGTAACTGATACAAGCTTCCGCTTACGGTAGCTTCTCGGAAGAAGAGCGGATATTTGTCGGGTGCGAGTGCCTCCACGCGCCCCCGTAGGCTTTTGCTGCCCAGAAAAGTTTTTAATTTTGAGCGAATGCTTGCATTTGACCACATGTAGCAGTGATTACTCAGAATTTGGGTACCACGCAGGTCCAGTTCGCCACTGCCATCTAGACATGCGCGCCAGCGAGAGGGCATATCAGTGATTGCTTGCGCTGCGCTGCTCAGGACGCCTTGCAGTGCGTACTTCAACCCCCCATGGATGATTCCCTGAGATGCCATGGTCTGACCTCCTCCTAGTGAATCCTTCTCGAACAGGATCGCTTGATAGCCAGCGCCGCGTAAAACATTGAGTATCCATAGCCCGGCTATGCCGCCGCCGAAAATAACGATGTCAGTTGAATAGCGCAGCATGATTGGTTACCTTTGAGTCTAAAAACCCAAGCCGAGTATATCGATATCAGCCCTTTTTTCCCATTGGCCCGATCCGATAGATCAGGTCGAAGGCGTCCTTGATATGGCACTTTTTATGTGGCGATACCTGTATAGCCTGCTACTGACGCTCTCGCTCCCTCTAATTGTTCTACGCTTGTTACTCAAGTCAGCTGTCTCTCCGGAATATCGAGCGCGGATTGGCGAGCGCTTTTCTTATTTCGCAGCGCCGGAATTTGACGCGGTAAACATAACTCTGATTTGGCTGCATGCTGTTTCCGTCGGCGAGACGGTGGCAGCCGCGCCGCTGGTAAAATCGCTCCAGGCGAAGCATGCTAATTTACGATTTGTCATAACCACCACAACGCCAACAGGTTCGGACCGGATCCGCGAATTATTTGGTCAGACTGTTTTTCATGTGTATGCACCATATGATCTCAGCTTCGTGCTGCGCCGTTTTCTGAGGAAGGTCAAACCTGACTTGCTGGTCGTTATGGAAACTGAACTGTGGCCCAATACGATTGCTGCTTGTAAGCGGCAGGGAATAAAGATTCTGCTGGCCAATGCCAGGCTCTCTGAAAAGTCGGCGCTGGGTTACCGCCGGATGGCAAAACTATCCAGCCAGATGCTCGGCGCGATTGATGCGATTGCGGCACAATCCCAGCAGGATGCCAAGCGGCTTTTCTCTCTGGGCGCTGATCGCAGCGCGATAAAGGTTACTGGAAGTCTGAAGTTCCATATAGAGACCGACTCCCAATTTATTGATCGAAAACAGCAAGTCGAACCTTTCCTTTCTGTTAAAAAGTCGGGACGTCAAGTTATTGTATTTGCGAGCACCAGAGAAGGAGAAGAGGCAATAATTCTAGGAGCTGTCAGCGGCCTGCTGACTCGTTCGGATGCACCACTGTGCCTAATGATTCCGAGACACCCGGAACGATTCGATCAAGTGGCGTCACTTGCGCTGCACCAAGGGTTCGCGATTCAGCGAAGAAGTAGTTCAGAAGCCATAGCGCCAGAAACGCAGATTCTACTGGGCGACTCTATGGGCGAGATAATGAATTACTATGCTCTGGGCCATATTGCCTTCGTCGGTGGTAGCCTCGTGGATACCGGGTGCCATAATGTGCTTGAGCCTTCTGCCTGTGCTTTGCCGGTTTTGGTCGGTCCCTCACAATTCAATTTTGCCACTATCTGCAGCCAACTTGAGGCGGCTGAAGCGTTGCTCACCGTCAATGATGCTGCTGAACTTACGAATCAGCTTCATCTGCTTTTAGCTGATCCTGACCGGAGAAAAAGAATGGGCGAAGCAGGAAAGGAACTGGTTTTAGCAAACAGGACTGCCTTGCCTAGCGTGGAAGCCACAGTCGAAGAGCTATTAGGTCTCGCAGGTTGAGTGCAAGACAAGGGCCGATTAGGTGGCTGTCGTTAGGTTCTCTACTCCCTCAGCAGTAACGCAAACATTGTCCTCAATCCGGATTCCGCCCATGGGTAGTAGTTGTTCGATAAGGCCCCAATTGTAAAATCCGCTGCGAGTGTTATGTCTTTCGGCCTCGAGTAGGAGAGGGATAAAGTAACAGCCGGGTTCTATGGTGAACACCATGCCTTCGGTGCATTGCCGGGTATTACGCAGCGTGGGGGAATGAGCGGGGGGGGCGAGAATTTCACCATAAACATTTTGCTGATGGCCAGCCACGTCATGAACCTGAATACCCAGCAAATGTCCGACACCATGGGGCATAAAACGATGCACAATCTCTTGCTCGATCAGGTCAGAAGCCCTTCCTCGGCAGACTTCAATATTGATCAACAGTTCGGCGATTTCTGCTAAGGCCATTAGATGAAGATCAATATAGGAAAGCCCGGGCCTTACCGCTTGGACAAGTCTGTCTTTTATAGATTCCATTCCGTCTAACAGTGCGTTGAACGCTGAATGAATGTCGTTGCTAACTGCGGTTCTGGTAATGTCAGACCCATAGCCTCGCACGCGGTATCCTGCATCTATCAATAAAACTCGGTTATCTCCTTGAAGATGCCGACGCTTATTTTGATAGTGCAGGATTGCCGATTTTTCGTTAAGTGCGACTATATTCGTATAGGGCGTTTCGTCTTCCAAAATACCGCAGGTAGTAAGGTAAGCCATGTGAATATCGTATTCGGAGCCCCCAGCTAGAAAGCAATCTCGGGCCGCTCTGTGGCCGACAAGCGCAAGTCGATTTGCGACCCGAATTTGATCCAGCTCATAGTCGCTTTTGTAAGCTCGGTGGTAATCAAGGAAGTTCAGCAATGCCTCGGGGTTAGTAAGAGAGGCTGGCACTCCCATGGCCGCGGCAAGGGTGGCGCTTTGACCCAGAAATACATATTTGCCTGTAATCTCTTCGATCAGT
>MDTD01047088.1_pt1 | contig 16093 bp, 10 predicted proteins | sample 811221 | NCBI WGS metagenome assembly MDTD01 (sample SAMN05326646, study PRJNA326480) | marine metagenome | isolation source: seawater | place: Pacific Ocean: South West | collected 2011 | reverse complement strand
TTTTTGAACATAAGCTCTAACAACAGAGGCTGTCATTTCTGGTCTTAAAGTTAAACTTTGACCATTTTGATCTTCCCATGTATACATTTCTTTATTAACAATATCTGTATTTTCACCAACGCTTCTGGAAAATAACTCTGTTGTTTCAAATATTGGAGTTCTGATTTCACCATATCCATGAATGTGTAAAAAACGCATCAAGTGATTTTCTATATCTTGGAGATCATAGGTAGAATTTGGTAATAAATCTTTTGTGCCTTTTATATTCTTTATCATATTAATTTTCCAGTTCTCTAAATTTATATAAAAATCTTTATTTTAAATATTATTTTTATAAACCAAATAATCTTCCACCACTTGATTTTAATTTAATATCTCTTAGGTCAGGACTTTTAACTCTTATATTTAATAAGAAACCACTTCCATTTCCAGATGGCCACCACTTAAAACCAAATTCCCAACAATGTAATGATCTATATAAATATAAATTATGGCTAACTATTTTATTTTCGATCATATCTATTTGACTCGCGTATGTGGCTTTCCAATACTCAGTTAAATTTAGTTTTAATATTGGCTGTATCCATAGAGTTTTATCCCATTCAATATTATTGTTAATAATTTTTTTTTGTAATTTTGCTCCAAGTCTTAAATCTAAATTCCATATAGTATTTCCTCCAATTTCTGGCTCAAAAAACTTATTTGAATTATATAATTGATTTTTTTCATCTCTGTCTAAGCTATCAGCTTCAATATATTGATCATCAATATGGTTTTCAGTCCCAAATAGTGATAAATCTGTTGAGCCTTGTAAATAAGTTAAAGTTGGAAATTTAGAATATTCATTAATTCGGTTAAGATTTTCATCTAGTTTATAGGGCTCATTATACATTGTAAAATCAAAGTTAACTTTATTATTTGGTGAGTAATTAATTCTTGATTTTATTAAATCTAATTTAAAATCGTCAGCAAGAAAATTATATCCAGTACTGATGTTCCACCTTAAAAAATCAACCTTAGTTTGTGTGGAATCATTTAGTTTCATTTGAAATGTATTTGAAAGATTTAAATTAATTTTTTTAAATTCATTTGTTGGAGTAGATCCAATCATAGAATTTGCAAAAAAATCATCATTTGTATTTGGATTTTGATCATCATTAAAATATCTAAGATCTATTCCAAATAATTTTTTTGAAAAATCAGGAGTATAGTTAAAGCTGATTGATGGAGTCATAATATGCCTAATTGAATTAATATTAAACATATTGATTCCAAATAGGCCATAAAGAGTTGTGCTAGTTGATAAATTAAAATTGCCAGTTAACCTTCTTTTAAATCCTTCTTTTTCTATTCCATTTTGATTATATCTAAAAATCCATCCCTCATTTAAATTTAATGATGGATTAAGATTAAGCCAGTTAAACAACTTAATTGGCAAAGAAAAACTAATATTGTGATAAAAGCTATTATCATATCTAGATGTATCAATTGTATTCCAAGCATTTACATTATTTAATTCTTGATAATAGATATTACCTATTTTTTGATATCCTTTATATTGAGAATAAAAATTAAAATAAATTGAATTAAACCATCTATCACCTTGACCAAATAATTTAGAATTTGAATGGGAGAATCTCAAGTTAGGTAGCACCCTACTTTTATAAAATTTAATTTCTCTTTCACAATTCCCATTTTCATTAATATTTGAGCACTCTGGAATTTCAGCTTCTTTATTTAAATCGTAACTTTCGGACAAAGATATTGAGAGTCTATTATTGTATGCAGACCAAACTTTACTGTATGATGCTGATGATTCAAGCTTTTGTTTTGTACGAGTATTTAAATCGTAGCTGTCATTATAAAAATCATTACTCGTAACATAGGTCCAATTTACATTGAAGCTTTGAGTGTTATCAATCAGTTGACTATGTACCCATCTAATATCAAAATTTTCAATTGAATTATTTGTGAACAAATCTTCTATATTATTAGTATTAACAAGTTTTCTTTTATAAGTTGATGAAATATTTCCATGATATTTATATCTCTTAACATATCGTAATGTTGAATTTAATTCGACTCTATCTTCATCATAAAAATCCATAAGTATTTTGCTATCAAAGTAATCATTAGGTGCCCAATAGTATCCGAGTTTTTGAAAAAAAGTTCCAGTTCCTTTAGCAACACCAAAAGATGGCATAATCCATCCTGATTGACGTCCTCCACTAGTACTTGGCAAAATTGCAAAAGGTAATCCAATAATAGGTATATCAAAAATGTACAAATATAGTGGTTTTGTAATAATACGTTCACCTTGAATCATTTTCATTTTTGGGCTTCTAAAGTAATAGTGAGGATGTTCATGATCACATGTGGTATAAACACTTTTTTGCATATGGTAAATATTAGGTTCTTCTCTAAAAATAGTATTAGATTTATATATTCCATCTCTTACAGTTGTTTCTCCTAAACTTATAATTCCTCTTTTATTAATCAAATCGAATTCTAATTTATCGCCTGTCATAGGTTTTTGATTATCACTTACAATTTTAGCTTTGCTGCTATCTTTAGAACGAGCATATAGAACATTCTTTTTCCAATCAACATCAACTAAGCTAGATGATAATTCTGTAGTTTGATAAGATATTTCTACATCATCTTCTAAATAGGTAATTTGTTCACTAACTTTATAATCAATTTTATTAGCTTGATATAAAAGTGTTGTATCTAATTTTGTTTTCCCTTTTTCAGGAAAAAACAAGCCTCTAGCATCTCCTCTAATTAAAATTTGATCAATATCTTTATTTTCATTATACTGAAATTTCATTGTATCACCTGATGCTTCATTAAAGCCCATTAAAAAAGTTGAATCATTAACAACATAATATTTACTTTTTGCCATACCTTCCACATGAATTTCATCTAAATTTTTTGCATTAAAATTTGCTTTAATATAATTACCATTAATTTCATCTTTAAATAATTGAATAATGTCATTTGAAACTTTAGCATAATGATTATTATAAATATAAGCTTCTTTATTAATTAACATTTCATTAATAAGAGAATCGTTGAATGTTAAATCAATAAAGCTGCCATAAGCACCTTGATTTTTAGAAATAAGTTCGACACTATCTTTTAAAATCATTCTTTGAAATTTATCATTATAACTTATCTTATTAGCTTTGATATGATATTCTGGATCAGTAAACTGAGCCTTATTACTGGCGATGAATGAATAGCCCCTATATCCTTTGGTTTTGGTGTAAATAAGCGAATCTGAATTCAAATAATTTTTTTTAAATTTAAAATTTACATTACCAAATGCATGTAAAGAATCGAGCTCATACCAAAAAATCATATTATTACATTGAAGACTGTCTTTACCATTAATCATAGTAACAGGGCCAATAAAGTGTAATTCTTGTGTATCTATATATTGCTTGGCTTGACTTGTATAAATCGTGAGAGTATCTTTAAATATAACAACTTGCTTATTACCAATATCATTTGATTTAAAAATTCTAACTTCTCGTTCATTTTCTTTTTTCTTTTCCAAAATATCTGCTGTGTAATTCCACTCACTAACAGTTAATAAAAAAGATAATATTAAAAAAATAAAGTTTTTCACTATTTTAAATATAAACAATTCTCAAATTTGATTTATTATTAAGTATACAAAATTATTAATAATTTGTTCATTACATTTTGTAATAAAAAATAATAAAGTTTTTGTTATTTATGATAATATATTTATGAAGGTGTAACCGGATATTTTTATATGAAAAAATTAATTTTAAAATTTTGCTTGTTTATTTTCTTTACTTTAGCTTTTAGCCAGGTTAGCCATACTTCACTGCCCAAAAGTTTTACAAATCAATTATCAAATGCAATATATAGTATTCAAACTGATAAAATTGATTTAAATGATTTATTGCTTCAAGATTTATACGATGAGCAAAATGGTTTACCATATAGGTTTGGTTATAGCTTTGATGTAGACATTAACTTTTTTGATTTAGCTTCACTAGATATATTGCCAAATGGAGATAGAGTTTATAGATTAGAAATTAATTCAAAGGATGCATATTCTATAAATTTTATTTTTAATAAATTTAATTTATTAGATCATACCGAGTTATTTATATATAATAAAAGTAAAAATAGCATCATTGGTGCTTTTACCTCCCAAAATAATAAATCATACAATAGATTTTCAACAGCTCCTGTTTCTGGAGATAGTGTTATTATTGAGTATTATCAGCCCCATAATATAGAATCTGAGAGCATTATAAATATTTCAAACATTATAAATGGATATAAAAATGTATTTAGAGGTTATGATGATTCTGAGGATTGCAATAATAATGTAAATTGTGCTGAGTTTCAATCATGGAATGATGAAATAAGTTCAGTTGTCTTAACCTTGACTGATGGAGGTACTAGGTTATGTACTGGAACCATGATAAATAATGTCAATGAAGATTTAGAGTTATATTTTTTAACATCTGAAACATGTTTAGGTGGTCATGAAGACTGGATATTTATGTTTAATTATGAAAGTCCAACCTGTAGTAATGAAGATGGCATTACAAATCAAACTGTATCAGGAGCTTCACTTCTTGCACATCACTATGAGTCTGATTTTGCTTTACTAAGATTAGAAGAAACTCCTCCTGAAGATTATGATGTTTATTTTTCAGGATGGGACATATCAGAACAAAACCCCTTTAACTGTACCTCAATACATCACCCTGTTGGAGATATTAAAAAAATATCTCAACATGAAGGAGTTGCCATTTCTGATGGATGGTTCTTTAATGATGGAACTCATTGGAAAATAAATGAATGGTCATCTGGAATAACAGAACCTGGCTCATTTGGTGCCCCACTATTTAATGAAAACAAGCAGATTGTTGGTCAGCTTCACGGTGGAGAATCTTCTTGTGAAGAACCAATTGATGATTATTTTGGGAAATTATCTCACTCTTGGAATTTGGGACTTAAACAATATTTAGATCCAGATGATTCTGGTATAAGTTCTATAGATGGTATAGGCGTCATTAATTCTCCCGATCCAGAAATTTCATATAGCAATGATCAATATAATATATTAACATACGATAATCAAACTGCTAATGTATATTTGTATGTTACTAATACAGGAGAGGAAGAGTCAACACTAGAATACAATATATACAATTCTCCTTTTTCCGAAACTTTCAGCATACCAGATCAAGAGGGCTATTATTGGATAGATTCAGATAATAGTAATTTTGATGATTATTATTGGTTGAATATTGAAAATATTGGAAATCAAGTTTGGTTTCAAGATAATGATGTTGCGTCAGGCCCATTTAATATAGGTTTTGACTTTCCTTTTTATAATAACTTATATAGTAGTTTTATTATTAGCCCAAATGGCTGGATTGGTTTTGGGGAAGACAATTCAGCTTATCAGAACATTTCAATTCCAAGTGAAGATGCTCCATTTCCTGCAATTTTTGCTTTTTGGGATGATTTAAATCCAATAAATTTGGAATCATCTCCTGATATGTCTGGAAGAGTAAAATATTTTAGTAACGGAGAAAAATTAATCATATCTTTTACAGATATTGCGCAATGGGGTGAAAGTTCTAGATTAAATTTTCAAATTGTAATCTTTAAGAATGGACACATTGATATTAATTATGCAGGTATGTCTGGAGATAGATCAACAGCAACTGTTGGTATTCAAAATGCAAATGCAACAGTAGGCCAACAAGTAGTTTATAATGATAGTTATATTCATAACTTTTTAGGATTATCATTTGAACAGGCTCCTAAATGGTTTACAATTGATGAGCAAAATTATGTTCAAAATCAATTAAATTATTTAGAGTCAATAAGCCATAATTTTGAAGTTAATGTTAATGAAATTGAAAATGGTAATTATTTAACTTATGTTCATTTGGAATCAAATGCAACAGGGCCAATATCTATTCCAATTAATGTTCAAATAGGTTACCAATCTGAATTAGGGGACGTTAACTATGATGGTACTATTAATGTTCAAGATGTAGTTTTAATGATTAGTATGATATTAAATACTTATTTACCAAATTTAGAGGCAGATATAAATTCAGATGGATTTATTAATGTACTAGACACAGTTTTGTTGATTGAATTAATATTAAATTAGGCATAAGGTAAAATTTAAAGTTATTACGAAATTTTGCACAGGAGATAATATGAAAATAATTAAAATTTTATTATTAATAGGCACTTTATATTCTCAGGCTACAATAGATGGAATACCAAAAAGTTTTATTTATGATACAAATAATAGATTAGACAAAATAGTTTTACCTGAAGTTGATATTGATCAATTATTGATTGAGGATTCCAATGTGGAACCAGGCACACCATTTAGATATGGAAATATTTTCGAAGTAAATTATAATTTAAACAATTCAGGGACATGGGAAATTTTAGAAGATGGTTCAAAATTATGGAGATTAGAAATTAAATCTGAGGGAGCATATTCTATTGGTATTGAATATGATTATTTTCATATTCCAGATAATTCTGAATTTTATGTTTATGATATTGATGCAGAAAATATATTTGGTGCATATTCAAGTCATAATAATCAATCAGATTATTTGTTTTCCACACCTTTGGTTAAAGGCGATGTAATCATACTTGAATACTATGAGCCATTTAATGCAGAATTTGAAGGACAAATTTACTTGTCAGAAGTCATACATGATTATAAAGATATAATGAATTTTTTTGAGAATGAAAATAATAATCAAAGAATATGTGCAACAAATACGCATGGAGGTGGCCAATTATGTCCTGAAGCAGAACCTTATGAAATGGTTGTTAATGCTACATCATGGCTTGATATGGGGGGATTTATATGTAGTGGTTCTATGGTTAATAATACAAGTTACGATTTAAGTAAATATTATATGACTGCATGGCATTGTACAAATGGTGATAATCCCTCAACATTTAGATTTTATTTTAATTACGGAGCATATTCGTGTTCATCTGATAATGGAACAGCAGGATCATCTTTATATGGCTCTCAGTTATTAGCTACCTCTAATGGGATGGATGCAGATTGGACATTGCTTAAAATAACCCAAAATATACCAGATAATGTTTGGGATTCTTGGGAAGTATTTTTTGCTGGATGGAATAGATCTACAGAAAATCCTGTAGTATCTTGTGCCATTCATCACCCAAATGGTTCTCCTAAAAGAATAAATTTTGATGATGACATGGCTTATTCTGCATCATGGAATCAAGGGGATCCAGGCACTCATTGGAGAGTTTTTTGGGATAATGGTGGAACACAAGGTGGATCTTCAGGTTGTCCACTATATGATGAAAACTTTAGACTAGTTGGTGTTTTATCTGGAGGGCCAGATCTCCCATGTGGTGATACGGGTAGTTATGACTTATATGGAAAATTTGATAGAGCATGGAATGATGTTAAGCAATGGTTAGATCCAGGTGATACAGGAGCGATGTTTATTGATGGAACATATGATGGGTCATTAATTATTGAAGGTTGTACTGATCCTAATGCTGAAAACTATGATTTAGATGCCAATATTGATGATGGTAGTTGTTTTTATGGTTTAGCAGATATTTATTTTGGTGATGTATCTCTTTCCAATATGAGTATAATCAGTTTTAATAGTGCTGAGATTGCACAATTTGAATTTACAGTCACTGACAACCAAAATTTAATTTCATTAACTAATGCAAGCGGTGGAATGGCAGAAGATAATGATTTCATTGTTACTGTTTCAGATGAAGGGCTTGTAATTGGGACCTCTATTTCAGGTAATACAATACCTATTGGAGAAAGTATATTAACCAATATAGGTTATAGTTTTGAAAATTCAGGAACAACAGAAATATGCATCACAAATCAAAGATTTTTTGATATTAACGGTAATGAAATTTTAGTTCCTGGAAATAGCTGTTCAACAATTGAATTAGATATTGAACTATCTAATGAGAATTTACAAAAAAATTTAAATTTTGAAATTCAAAATATTTATCCAAATCCTTTTAATCCAAATGTTAATTTTGACTTACAAATTATAGATTCAGATTTAGTTGAGATAAATGTTTATGATTTACATGGTAAAAAAGTATATGAAATTTTTTCAGGTTATTTAAATTCAGGCATACATTCATTTAATTGGGAGGCAGCAAACTTTCCTACAGGAATTTATATTTTAAGTAGCACATCTAATAATTTTGTATCAAATCAAAAAGTACTTTTAATGAAATGATGGAGCATATGAAATATTTTATTTTAATTTTATTTTTAAACAATTTATTTGCAAATCTGATTGATTATCATGAGGGTAATTTATTGTTTTGTTTAGATAAAAGTGAGCCAGTTATAGATTTTTCAATTACAACTAAATCAGATTCAGAAGCTAAAAAAACATTAGTTGATTTTTTTCATGCTGTTAGTGAAAATTATTCAGTTAAACCTTGGTTAAAAGCGGCAACAAATGATGATTCAAGTGGAGATATTTTTTTAAATCGAATTTACAAAGTCAGTTTTAAAAATATAGATCGACAGAATTTATCCGATATAAAAAATCAGCTAAACAATTTTTCGTTTATATATCATGTTGAATATGACTACTTAAGGGTACCTACATATATACCTAATGATTCGCGCTATAATCAACAATGGTTTATATCTAAAATACAATCTGATCATGCATGGGATTTTTGGGATATTAATGGAGGTGATATACCAGGAAGTAAAGATATATTATTAGCATCTGTAGATACTGGTGTAGATTGGAATCATTCCGATTTAATTGATAATATATGGCAAAATCTTGGTGAAGATGCTGATGGTGATGGTAGAACTCTTGAATTTATAAATGGTCAATGGGTATTTGATCCAGATGATTTAAACAATATAGATGATGATAATTGGGATAATAATCCAAACACTTATATTGATGATTTAATTGGCTGGGATCCTGCCGGTTTAAACGGAATAGATGATAATGATCCAAACCCACCAGGAACTTGGGGGTGGTCCCATGGAACTCATGTGGCTGGAATCTTAGCTGCTACAACCGATAATAATAAAGGAGTAGCTTCAACATGTTTTAACTGTGGCATATTAAGTGTCAAGGTATCGGATGACAATCAATCTGAGGTTTATATTACTGATGGTTATGATGGAATATTATATGCTGCAAAAGTTGGTTATTACAGAACTGATAGAGGCTTTTCCATCATAAATAATAGTTGGGGTGGAGGCAGTTTTAATATTTTTGAACAAGCAACTATTGATGTTGCACACAATGATTATAAAGCTGTCATCTTAGCTGCGTCAGGTAATGATCATATTGATTCAGCACATTACCCTTCAAGCTATGAGCATGTAATTTCAGTTACTGCGACTAATTCATCAGAGAGAGTTAACTGGGCTACTTATCATGAATCAGTTGATTTAGCTTCGCCTGGAGAAAATATAGAAAGTACAGTCATTCAAAATAATCCAAACAATGAAAATAATGCATATAGTTCATGGAGTGGAACATCAATGGCTAGCCCTGCAGCTGCAAGTGTTATTGGTCTTTTAAGCTCTTATAATCCAACATGGGATAATGAGCAATTAACTACAATGATTTTGGCAACTTCAGATCCAATTACTAATTCAATTAATTCTAACTACTTAGATGGAAAAATTGGACAAGGTAGAGTAGATGCATTAAGAGCTCTTGCAACACCACTATTTCCCAAAATAGAACTTGCTGAAATTGATTATCAATTAATAAATGGAGATGATAGTATTATTGACGCTGGTGAAACATTAAATCTTACTACTATTTTATATAACGATCCTGATTGGGGGAGCGCTTCTAACCCAACAATTGAATTAAATTGTGATTCTCAGTATTTTGCAATTAATAATGCAATTCAAAATATAGATAACATCAACCCTGGAGATGTTTTTTTAAATTTTGAAAATCCATTTATAATAGAAGTAGCTTCAAATACACCTCAAGGAACTTATGACTTTGAGCTTTTTATAACTGCCAATGAAACGGAATACGCAACTTATGAATCACAATCAACAATTTCACTAGAAATAAGAAGTACTCTATCAAATAATATAGATTTAACTAATATTTTTCATATCTCAGATCCTTACCCAAACCCATTTAATCCATCAACTGAAATAAGTTTCAATTTGGAAAAGAATTCTAATGTAAAAATTGAAATATATAGCTTGAATGGAAAGCTTATTGATATTATTGAAGATTCAGATTTATTAATGGGAAATCACACCTATAGCTGGGAAGCAGATAATTTGTCTAATGGTATTTATTTTATAAAATATCTTATAGGAAGTAATATTCAAACTCAAAAAATTACTTTACTTAAATAATTAGATGTATAAATGTTATTTAACCTGTCCAAGAGGGTTAGAAGAACTAGCTAAAAACGAAGTCAATCACTTTTCAAAAGAAGTCACTTTAGATAAAGGTGGCATTAATTTTAAAGTTGAAAAGGAAGGTTTGTATAAAATCAATTTAAAGTCTAGGATTGGTATGCACCTTTTGGTGGAACTTTTCAATTTCCAAGCTAGCAATGAAGATAGTCTGTATTCTGAAATTATAAATTTTAATTGGCATGATTACATTGATATTAAGCAAACTTTTATAATAAAGATGAGAGGACAGTCTGATTACTTTAAAAATAGAAATTACACGACATTAAAAATTAAAGATGCTATAGTAGATCAAATAAAAAAGGTAAAACTTTCAAGACCCTCAATTGATAAAAATAATCCTGATATAATTATATCTGTATTTATATCCAATGATTATTTTAAAATATACATAGATAGTTCTGGTACATCCCTTCATAAGAGAGGATATAGAAATAAAATTCATAAAGCTGCTTTAAATGAATCTTTAGCTGCTGGGATAGTTCAATTATCTAATTGGAATAAATCTGACCCATTTTATGATACTATGTGTGGTTCTGGAACTTTAGCTATTGAGGCAGCTTTATTAGCTTATAACATTTCACCTGGTTTATTAAGAAAAAATTTTGCTTTTCAACATTGGAAAGATTATGATAAATCATTGTTTGATAACATTAAATCTGAATTACAAAATCAAATTAGTTTAAATGATAAAATTAAAATTTATGGGTATGATTCAGAGTTTTCAAATATTGTAATGGCTTTATATAGCACCAAGTTACTCAATTTAGAAAATCATATCTCCTTTAAAAAACAAAATATGGAACAGTTTAAATCAAACCATAAACAAGCTACATTAATTATCAATCCTCCTTATGGTGAAAGAATTGGAGAGGAAGATTCTATAAATGATTTATATAAAATGATTGGAAATATTTTTAAAACACAATGTACTGATTTTAACTGTTTTGTATTTACTGCAAATTTAGATGCTGCAAAACATATTGGATTACAAACAAATAAGAAAATTGTATTGAAAAATGGAAGCTTAGATTCTAGGCTTTTATATTACCCAATTCAAAAAGGTTTTTATAATAAAAAAGGCTCCGAATAAGGAGCCTTTTTTTATTTATGTTGATTTGATTAAAATACCCAATAAGTCACACTTGTTTTAATTTGTGAAATTGGATCTTGATCATCATAACTATCTCCATCTACTGAGCCATAAGTATAAGAGCCAGTAACAGATAGTTGATTTAAGATTGAATATGTAGTACTTAATGTAAGTACCATACCACTATTTTCTAAAGTAGTAGTTGTCATATCTCCATTATTATCCATTCCACTTGGAACTTCATATGTCTCACTTGCATAGTTTAGTGTAGCTGAAGAAGACCAATTATAAGAATGATCCTTTGTATAAGATCCATTTAAATTCATGGTAGTCCATCCTCCTAAAGCATAACCACCAGATAGATAGCCATCATCATAATAATCATCATCATAATAATCATCATCATAATAATCATCATCATCACCACTAAACATATCTGGGAAAGCACCCATAAATAAGCCCGTAATTCCATCTGGCATGTTTACTGGCTCATCAGTATCATTTCTATCCATAGTATAAATAAAGTTAACCAACACTTGCGAATCCATTTCTACAGGCATTGCATAATTTGCCTCAATGGTCATAGTACCTTGAAGGTCACAATCATCACATTGGATATAATTATTTGTAATACCTGCTCTAACATCCCATCCTGTAAATCTATCAGAAATATTATAAGCTGGACTAGTTAATACTTTTTGAATTTGCATGGCTGAACCATTTACGCCTGATGCTTCTGCTAAATCATTATAGTATTGTTGTGTAGCGTCATCTTTATAAATAGATTCATATGAAGCTTCAGATCCAATAACTGCAGCTATAGCAGCTATTGTATCATCATCTGCATCAATACCTAAAGCGTCAGCAATTGCATAGGCTTGTGCAACTGGTTTTGCAGATACAATACGCCCATATCCAGCACCAACTGTTAATGGCAAATCAGCTGTATCATCAACATCATCATACGCCTCTCCACCAAACGATAAATATTCACCATCAGCAAACCCAAACATACCTTTAGTATCATTAAAATATTTATCCACAGAAAATGGTAGATTCATATTCCATTCGCTTTCATCAAAATCATCTCCATCAGTACTTACTGACATGCTATTATTTACAAAATTTAATCCATAAGATAGGTTGTAGCCTGGACTTTGATATTTAGACATATAGTCAGCACCTACATTCATTCTTGTCATTGAATTGTCACCAACTGTTATTGAATTAAATAAATCACTTCCACTTAATTGAAATGTTCTGTATTCATATTCAGGTACGTCATAACTATCAAACATGCCTTGTGAAAAAACTACAGAAATCATTAGTAAACAAGTTAAAAATAATCGATTAGTATTCATTTATTCTCCCTTATATTTATTATATAGTACCTAAATTTAAGGAAAAATAATTAATAAAAAAATTGAGGAGCTGAAAGCTCCTCAATTTGTATAGGTATCCCTCCTATGATTCATAGCAAAGAATCACTACCTTTAATAATATATTAAACTTAATTTATAAGAGGTGTGTTATTAATCACAATTTAGACGTTATGCAAATCCACCATGACCAGAAAACTCATCAACATCTATACCTAATTTATTATTGATATAAGCCCATTTTTGTTCATCAGGCATATCAAAAATCATTTCCGAATTACTTGGAGCGATAAGCCAATCACCATTTTCAAATTCTTCCTCTAATTGCCCAACACTCCAACCAGCATATCCAATTGAAAATCTGAACATACTAGGTCCTTTTCCAGTAATTATATCTTTAAGAATTTTAGCATCTGATGTAACGCCTACTTGATTAGAAATTTTAATGGTTTTTTTTGATACATAATCAAGAGGGTGTAGTATAATACCCATATTTAAATCTACAGGCCCACCAAAATATACATTTGGTTTTGGGCTAATTTCATGCAGTTTTGTCTCTTTTAGAATAGAGTCAGCCTCATTTTTTAATTTTAAATCAGCAATAGGTTTGTTGACAATTAGACCCATAGCACCATCTTTATCATGACTACAAATATAAATTAAGCTTTTTTTGAAAATTGGATCATTAATATGGGGCATTGGAATTAAAAATTTATTTGATAGATTTTTCATAATTAATATTACAATTTAAAAATATAAAAGTGAATAAAAAAATAACAAAGTTTTATTAATTTATATAAGTATTAAAAATTTTAAATATGAAATATTTTTTAACAATTATAATAATTATATTTTTGGGGTGCGCCTCTCAAATGGCACCCAAAGGTGGTCCATTAGATCAAATGGGGCCAACTCTTGTAAGGGTTTCTCATAATGAAAAAGATAATATTTTTAATACTGATGACAAGATTATTTTTACTTTTGATGAATTTTTAGATCCTTTAAGTGTTGTGAATTCAGTTCAAATATTTAATTTTGATGATTATACATTACAAGTAAGAGGAAGAAAAATCATTCTTAAACCAAACAATAATTGGCCAAATAGACAACAATTAAAAGTAAATTTTTCAAGAAAGATATCTGATAATCATGGTAATATAATGGAAAACCCAATTCAATATGTTTTTTTAGATGACCATTACTTAAATAATAAAACTATTAATGGTTTAGTAATTAATTCTCATAGCGATTTATATACTGTTGTATTATTACAGAGAAAAAATAATGAATTTATTTTATATGATATAACAGAAACTGATATTAAAGGTAATTTCAGCTTTAATTATTTAGAAAATACAAAATATACCGTTGCTGCAATATATGATTCATTTGATAGTTTAGAAGAAGATTTTCAGACTAAAAAATACGGGCTCATTAGTGATGATTATATAGACCTATCAATACAAGATAGTGCTTATATTGATATAAGAATTGATGAACCAGCAGAAAAGTTGTCTATCATTTCGTTTAATCAAATAAATAATAATTTTGGATATACAATGTTGAGCAATGGATTAACAAAACCATTTTTCATATCTAAAAATTTAAATCAAAATGATTCAATTCGTATCAATTTAAATTTGAAAAATAGGTTTGAAGAATATAGTACTGATACTTTTATTGCAAAATTTAACAATATTATTGATACAATTCCCCCGAATCTCTTAAATACTAGATATGATAAAAACAAATTTTTAATCGAATTTGATGAGCCAATTTCTAGAGTCAACAAATCTCCGAAGATCTATTATAAAATTGATACTGTTATAAATGATATAGATTATAAGTTTTATGATTCATTTACTATTGAATTAGAAAATGATATTTATGGAGATATTTATTTGCACAATATTTTCGATAGTTTTTTAAATCAAAACCCTGACACATTAAAAGTTAATAAAGAGGTAAAAGATGTAGAATATGTTATAGGTGGAAATATTTATGGAAATGTTAAAAATATTCAAAATTATCCTATCATTGTGAATGCACAAAACAATAATCAAGAAAACTCGTATTATGAGTTTATTGATTCATTAGGTAATTTTTCTTTTATTGATATTGCACCTGGATTTTATACGTTCAATGCATATGAAATAGTCGGTGAATATAGTCCAAAAGAATATTTTAATGGTTCATGGTCTCCATATAAAAAAGCTGCCAGATTTAGTTTTTATACTGAGCCTTTAGAGGTGAGAGCGCATTGGGATATTAAAGATTTAATTATTGAAATGAGATAGTATGAATCAAAAAAAATTTTATGAAGATTTAATAATTCTATCAAAAAAACTAAATATAAAAATTATCAAGGGAAAAGGAAACTTTAAAGGTGGCAGTTGCCTTTATAAAGAAGAAAATACAATAGTTTTAAACCATAACAAACCACTAGAAGTTAGATTAAAGCATTTAGCATTAAGTCTACTAGAATTTGATATGGACACAATTGAAATAGATGATAAAATGAAACAACTTTTAGAAGACTACAGTATATCAAGGGAAATATAATGAAAAAAAGTTTTTTATGGGCTCCATGGAGAATGGATTATATTACAAATCCAAAAAAAGAAAAAGATGTTTTTTTAAAAAAAGTGCAATCAAAAGAAGATAGAAATAATCTAGTATTATTTAGATCAGACAATGTTTTTGTTACAATGAATCTTTATCCCTATAACAATGGTCATTTAATGATTGTTCCTTATGAAAAGTATGATGACATGACTAAGTTAGATGATAAAGTTTTATCTGAAATTATGGTAACTTCAAAAAAATGCATGAAAATCCTTAAAGATAAATTTAATTGTGAAGGTTTTAATTTTGGCTTAAATATGGGAAAAGCAGCTGGAGCTGGAATTGATGATCATCTTCATTTTCATGTCGTACCTCGATGGTCGGGAGATTCTAATTTTATGCCTGTTGTTGGACATACAAAGATTATTATGGAAAACTTTTTTGATACGTATGACAAATTGAAGCCTTCTTTTGATTTATTAAAATAATTATAAAAATTCTTTTATATATTGAATTCTTTATATAATTTTATCGGCCTGAAATTTAAATTTTTCC
>MDTD01154535.1_pt1 | contig 16095 bp, 18 predicted proteins | sample 811221 | NCBI WGS metagenome assembly MDTD01 (sample SAMN05326646, study PRJNA326480) | marine metagenome | isolation source: seawater | place: Pacific Ocean: South West | collected 2011 | reverse complement strand
ATGCTAAAAAATTAGATTTTATAAGAGGATGAATTCTACCCTCAAAATTTCTATTTCCAGAAATAACACTGCAAACATTGAGATTTTCAGACTCAATTATATTTGTTACTTTTTCAGATAGTGGCCCTGAATTTCCTATACAGGTTGTGCATCCAAATCCAACAATATCAAAACCTAGAGAATTTAATGAAGAGATAAGGTCTGCTTCATTTAAATATTTTTCAACAACTTTACTTCCAGGTGCAAATGATGTTTTTACCCACCAAGGAATTTTTATACCATACTCAACTGCTTTTTTTGCTATTAACCCTGCCATAATTAATACAGAAGGATTAGAAGTATTTGTACAACTGGTAATAGCAGCTAGGCATACTTTTCCATGAGAAAGCTTAGTATCTTCGTTTTCCTCAGAATTTAATAGTTTTTTTGATTCATTGGGATTTAGAGATTCTTTATATTTAGTTTGAACATCTTTTAACTTAATTCTGTCTTGTGGTCTTGTTGGACCAGATATACAATGTTCAATAGAATTGAGGTTGATTTCTTCAACTTGATGGTATTTAATCTTTTCATAATCATTTGCATGCCATAAATTTTGTTTTTTTGAAAATTTTTCAATAATATTTATTTGAGTTTTATCTCTTCCAGTCAATTTTAGGTACTTTATGGTTTCGAGATCTATTGGAAATAAACCACAAGTCGCTCCATATTCTGGTGCCATATTTGAAATTGTGGATCTTTCTGAAAGATTTAAATTTTTTAATCCAGGTCCAAAGAATTCAACAAATTTTCCAACAACATTTAGCTTTCTTAGCTTTTCAGTTAAGAATAGAACTGTATCTGTGGCAGTAATACCTTCATTTAATTTACCTGAAATTTTAATTCCAATTACTTCGGGTAATTGCATGGAAATTGGTTGGCCTAGCATAACGGCTTCAGCTTCAATTCCTCCAACACCCCAACCTAATATTGATAGTGCATTAACCATTGTTGTATGACTATCTGTTCCAACTACTGAGTCACAAAATAAAAAATTATTTTTCTTTGACACAACTTCCGTTAAATATTCAAGATTAATCTGATGACAAATTCCAGATCCAGGTGGAAATAATTTGAAATTTTTTAGAGAGCTTTGTGCCCATTTCAACAGTTTATATCTTTCGGAATTCCTAAGATACTCAATTTTTACATTTTCCTCTAAAGATTTACTTGTAGCAAAACTATCAACAGATATTGAATGATCTATGACTAAGCTAACAGGTACTACGGGATTTATAATCTTCGGATCAAAACCTTCATTTTTTACTTTGTCTCTCATAGCAGCCAGATCAGCAATTGCAGGAACTCCGGTATAATCCTGCATTAAAACTCTGCTAGGTGAAAAGAAAATTTCTTTTCCAGATTTTAATGTAATTAAATTTTTTACATCCTTAACAGTAATAGTTGAGTCATCAAATTTCCTTAATACATTTTCTAAAAGTATTCTGTATGAAAAAGGAAGCTCTGATATTTTAAAATCAAAGTATTTCTCGGCTTTAGACAAGCTAATATATTGAAATTTTTCATTGACTATCTTTAGTGAATCAACGAAATTTGATGTTATAGGATGTATTTTCATTTCTTTTATATGATAATTAAATTTAAGCTTTCATGGTTTTAGAAATTAAATCAATTAAACTAATACGAAATCGTCAACTACTTCTCAATAAATTTAATCTAAAATTGAGAAAATCCCAAATTATTATTTTAGTTGGAGATAATGGCTCAGGAAAATCTAGTTTAATGGATACGATTCTTGGCCTTATAAAACCTGAAGAAGGATTCATAAAAATAAAGAATAAAAACATTGAAGATTTAAAAGACAAAATAAGAAATCATATTTTATACATCCCTCATGAAAATGGTTTAAAGGAAAATTTGACAATAATTGAAAATTTAAGAATTTGGTTAAGTTTAGTTGATAAAAAAATCTCCAATTATAATTTAAGTGAAAAATTAAAATATTTTGACCTTTATGACTTTAAAGATTTTCCTATAAGAAATCTCTCACATGGTCAGAAAAGAAAAGTTATATTATCGAAGTTACTTTTATCTGATTCTTATATTTGGATTCTTGATGAGCCTATGAATGGATTAGATACAAACTCAATAAAAAAACTCTCTAGGTTAATTGAAAACTTTTCAGAATCTGGGGGAGCGACTTTGTTATCAAGTCATGTAAATTATAAAATAAAAAAAGCTAATAAAATTCATTTAAAAAAAAGAAAAAACAACATATCAAGAACACAAAAATTTATTACTTGGTCTGAATTATGATGAACTTATTAAAATTAATTATTAGAGAAATGAAAATACATATGTCAAGCCTTACCAATTTATGGAGTTTTATTTCATTGTTTTTTTTAGGGATATTGATTTTTGTTTTTGCTGTTGGCTCTGAAACAAATAATTTATCTCAACTATATTTACCAATTGTATGGGTAATATTTCTTTTTTCTTTAATTCTAGGTGCAGAAACTTTTCTTTTAGAAGATCATACTGACGGAAGTTTAAAAGAATTACAATTTCTTGGTTATAGTCAAGAAATTATAATTTTAGCTAAATCAATCTCAATGTGGATAGTTTATATAATACCTAGCATTTTTATTATCCCTTTATTTTCAATTATGTTTTCAATAAATTTTAATTATTTAATTTTTATAATTATAAATATTTTATTAGCTAGTCCTTCTCTAATCCTTATTGCTATAATTTCAGGTTTATTTGCACTTCAACTAAAAAAAAATAGGATCCTTCAATTTGTTATTATTATCCCGTTTTACATACCTCCTTTAATTTTTGGTACGATGCATAATTATAATCAAAATAGTAACATTTTGGAGAACCAAAATTTTTTTATTTTAATTGCAATTTTTTTTATTACATTACCTTTATCCTTATTTATTGGGAAATTGTTATTAAAGGAAATTTATAAATAAATGTTTAATTTTTCAAATCCACTAAGATTCCAGAAGTTAGCAGATAAAATTTTACCGTATGCTCTGCTTCTGGCCGTCATGAATTTTCTTTTAGGTTTATATTTTGCTTTCTTTCAAAGTCCTCCTGATTATCTTCAAGGTGAGACTGTACGAATTATGTATGTGCATGTTCCTTGTGCCTGGTTGTCGTTAATGATTTATAGTATTATGGCTGTTTGCAGCTTTATCTCCATAGTGTTTAAACATACATTAGCTGATATAATTTCTAGATCATGTGCTCCGGTTGGGGCTTGTTTTACTCTAGCAACCCTTATTACAGGTTCTATTTGGGGAAAGCCAACATGGGGGACTTGGTGGGTATGGGATGCTAGACTTACCTCTGAGTTGATTCTTTTTTTTATTTATGTAGGTCATATTTTAATTTCTAATGCATATGAAGATAAAATTAAAGGAGATAGAAATGCTGCTATTCTAACGCTTTTAGGAATTGTAAATTTACCTGTAATAAAGTGGTCAGTAGATTGGTGGAATACATTACATCAACCAGCTAGTATTTCAAAATTTAGTTCACCATCAATTGATGTTGCTATGATGACGCCGTTGATTTTTATGTCCATTGCATTCTTATCTTTCTTTATTTCCTTAATTTTATTGAGAATAAAGGGAGAAATTTTGATCAGAAAAATTGACATAATAAAATTTAGTAGGGCTTAATTGATGAATTATTTTTCTAATTTCTTAAAATCTACCGATCATCTACCTTATGTAGTAGGATCATACTTAACTGTTTTTATAATTCTTTTGATTATTTTTATTTTAAGTCTTAAACGAGCCAAAAATCTTGAAAAAGATTTTCAAGATTTAGTAAAAAAATGAAAGCAAAGTATAAAAGATTTTTTTCTGTATCATTTCTCATGATATTATTTTCGGCTGGTTGTCTAATTCTTTTTTTTAATTTGAGAAATAATTTGGTATTTTTTTACTCTCCATCTGAAATTATCGATCAATCATTCCAGTCAAATCAGGTAATTAGAATAGGAGGGATGGTTTTAGAGGATAGTGTAAAAAAAAAGATAATATTAAAAGATGACCTTAAAATAGAGGAAATAAGCTTTATAGTAACTGATCTAAAAAATAACATTAAAGTAAATTATATTGGTATTTTACCTGACTTATTTGCAGATGGAAAAGGTGTAGTTGTTCAAGGAAAACTTAATAATGATTTAACTTTTCTTGCGGATCGGGTTTTAGCAAAACATGATGAAAATTATATGCCTCCAGAAGTTAAAAGTATGCTTGAAAAAACGAAGGAATTAAAATGATTGGAGAAATTGGATTTTTCTTTCTTGTACTTGTTTTTATTATTTCTGGATTTGGAGGTGGGTATCTTTTAACAAACTATTCTGCAAATAACTTCTTAAATCAAGCTCAAATGCAAAAAAAAATAGCAGAATTAAATTTCATGTTTGCTTTGTTATCCTTTTTTTGCCTAACTTTTTCTTTTTTAATATCGGACTTTTCATTTGAGGTAATTGAGAAAAATTCAAACAGTCAACTTCCATATATATATAAATTTACTGGTGTGTGGGGAAATCACGAAGGTTCAATACTTTTATGGCTACTGGTAATGACATTGTTTGGATTTTTATTTTCTTTATCAAAAATAGAAAATTATGAATTTAAAAAAAATGTCTTAGGAATTCAAAATTTTCTTTGTTTTTTAGTTGTGTCATTTGTTATTTTCACTTCCAATCCTTTCAAGAGAAGTGTTCCCCCATCAATAGAAGGAGCTGATTTGAATCCACTTTTGCAAGACCCTGGTTTGGCAATTCACCCACCATTATTGTATCTTGGGTATGTTGGATTTTCTATAGTATACTCTATATCTTTGAGTATCCTTTTATGTAAAGATAACAAGCTGAAATTTATTAAAATTTTGAAACCTTGGGTCGTAATTTCATGGATTTGTCTCACAGGGGGAATTGGTTTAGGAAGTTGGTGGGCCTATTATGAATTAGGATGGGGAGGTTTTTGGTTTTGGGATCCAGTAGAAAATGCTTCTTTGCTTCCCTGGTTAACTGCATCTGCATTATTACATACACTGGTGATTTCAGAAAAAAAGAATTTACTTACTAATTGGACAATAATCTTATCAATAATTACTTTTTCATTAAGTCTTCTAGGAACATTTCTTGTTAGATCTGGTGTTCTTGTTTCTGTTCATGCTTTTGCCTCAGATCCTACAAGAGGAGTTTTTATTCTACTTCTTTTATCTTTAATTTCAGGTTTGGGTATCTATTTTTTTCTAAAAAACTATAAAATTTTTTCAGATAACAAACAAATAAATCTTCTTTCAAGAGAAGGAGCAATTTCACTAAATAATATTTTTTTGCTTTCTTTAAGTTTTACAATTTTACTTGGAACAATTTATCCAATAATTTCTAGCAGTATTTTTAATTCAAAGATTTCAGTTGGTGCACCTTTTTTTAATTCAATTTTATCCCCAATAATGTTTCCGTTTATTGTTGGTATGATCATTGGTCCTTATCTCAAATGGGGAAAAGATGATTTAATGAAATTAACTAATAGACTAAAAAGTCTATTAGTTACACTTTTTTTTCTATCTATATTTATCTGGTATCTAAATTTTAAAGGACCTGTAATATCAATTATTTTTTTTATCATGGCATCATGGATTTTAATTAGTTCTTTATTTGAAGTTTTTGAATATATGATTTCGAATTATAAATTAAGAAAAGTTTTCTATAAAATACCCTTAAAAATATATGCCCAATCTTTAGCACACATAGGTATTGCTCTTTTAATAATTGGAGCAACAGGAAGTTCTATTTTGAAAAAAGAAAAGATTCAATTTCAGTCAAGAGATGAAGTAATAAATATAAAAAATTTTAAAGTAAAATTTTTAGGAGTTAAGACTGTAGAAGGTCCTAATTATATGAGTCAAACTGGTATTTTTGAAATTTATAAAAATAATGAATTTTTAAAAATAATGAAACCAGAAAAAAGATTTTATAATTCTGGTAACCAAATAACTACTGAAGCTGCAATTCATTCAACCGTTTATGGAGATTTATATATAGCAATTGGTGACCAAAGCTTGCTTACAAAAAATGAATCATGGACATCAAGAATTTGGTTTAATCCTTTTACTATATGGATTTGGATAGGTACACTCTTTTTAGTGTTAGGGGGGTGTATATCATTATTAAGAAGCTATAGATGATGAAATATTTGTTTCTAATATTATTCAGTCTGATTTTGTTTATACTTTTTAAGGGTTTAGGTGAAGACCCTACAAATATTCCATCAAATTTAATTTCTCAAAAAGCACCTAGTTTTGAATTAAAGAAACTAGGTAAATACCCTTTATTACAATTTAACGATATAAAAATTAATGATGAACCAAAGATTATAAATTTTTTTGCCTCATGGTGTCCACCATGTAAAGTAGAACATCCATACCTTTTAGAATTATCAAAAGAATTTAGTATTTTTGGAATAGCTAAAAAGGATAATTTTAAAGATATTAATAAATGGTTTGAAAAAAAGGGAAATCCGTTTTTAAAGATTGGGCATGATCACGATGGACTTAATAGCATTAATTGGGGGGTAACAGGACTACCTGAGACGTTTGTTTTAGATAGTTCTGGAATAATTAAGTATAAACATGTTGGACCAATATTGAAAAGTGACATGGAAAAAATTTTAAAAATAATGAAGAGAATTGAATGATGAAATATTTGATGGTTTTAGTTATATTTTTTTTTACAAAAGGAAATTTAAATTCTGTTGAACCAGATGAAATATTAAATAATGAGATTCTGGAAAATAAAGCTAGGCAAATAGGAAAAAAACTTAGATGTATGGTTTGTCAGAATGAAGATATCGAAAACTCAAATGCAGATATGGCTAGGGATTTGAGAATTTTAATTAGAAATAGGCTAGAAAAAGGTGAATCTGAAAATGAAATTATAACTTATATTCATTCACGTTACGGTGATTATGTATTATTTTCTCCACCACTAGGCTTTAATACAATTTGGTTATGGGTGATACCAATCGTATTCACTTTTTTACTAACATTAATTTTTTTTAGAAAAAGAAATCAAAAATGATTTTCTTTTATATTGTAACCTTTATTTCAATTTTTCTTTGTTCTTTTTATTTGTATAAACCACAAAATAATAAATTTTTTTTTTTTGGAATTTTTTTTACTATAGCTACTGTAAGTTCAGTAATTTATTTTTTTAAAGGTTCTCCTGAATCAATTGAATTTAAAAAAAACCTCAATGAGGAAATATCAAGAATTATTACAGAAAAAGATTCGGGTGATTTAGATCCATCGAAAATTGTACTTTATTTAGAACAAGAATTAAAAAAAAATCCCAATGATCTTGAAGGATGGTTAATTTTAGCAAGAACTTGTATGTTTTTGGGACACATTCAAAAAGCTGACCTTTACTACAAGTCTGGTTTAAAATTTTTTCCTGAAAACGAGGTAATTCTCTTTGAATATTCATTATTAAAAAAAAATTATAATCAAATTCAAAGTGCAATAAGACTTTTAAGCATTTTAAAAAAGGTCAATCCAGATAATACCGATGCTAGAAAAAATTTAGTAGAACTTTTTATTCTTTCAAAAGATAAAAATAAAGCAATAATTGAATTAGATTTTATAAAGAAAAATTTGAAAGTTGATAAAACTTGGTTGAAAAAAATTGAAAAAGACTTAAGCAATTTCTAAATTTTTTTGTTTTTGAAAAAAATTTATTAATTTCAAAGTTGAATTTGATATGGCAAATTTTTTTTTACCAAATTTTTTTACAGGTAAAATTTTTATGATTGAATTTGTTAAAAACATTCCATCAAAATTTTCAATCTCATGTTGTTTAATCTGCCTTATTATTATTTCATTAAAAAACTTTTTACCTTTAGCTAGAACAACTTCTCTCATTATACCCTTAATTCCAGATGAAACTATTGAAGGAGTGACCAAAGCTTGATTTTTGATAAAAAAAACATTTGTCATGGTTCCTTCCAATATATTTTTTTTATTATCAATAAAAATACCTTCAAAAATTTTTTTGTCTTTCCACTCAGATCTTGCTTGAACCGAATCTAATCGGTTCAGGTGTTTCAGCCCAGAAATATTAATATTATCAGATATAGCTGATTTACAAATTTTTACGTTTACAGATTTAATTATTTTTGTAGATGAGTTTGGGAATACTATAAAAATAATCGTTGGCCTGATGTTATTTTCATAACTATAACCTCTGCCTCCAACTCCACGCGTAATAATGATTTTTAATATTCCTTTATAAATTTTTTTTTTATGAGCTGCAGTTAAAACTTTATTTTTGTATTTTCCGAAAATATTTTTATTGGGAATATTTATTTTCAAAATTTTTGCACTTTTAGTTATTCTTTTGAAATGCCTATCCCAAAACTCAACGCCGTGCAGCGATTCACTATTTTTTCCTATCCATTGCATAGTTTCAAAAAAACCATCACCATATGCCAAGCCCCTGTCCAAAACAGAAATTGAATCTTTAAACTTTCCGTTTATCAGTGTTAAAAATTTTTTCATTTTTTAAAAGTATTTATTGCTTTAAGCATTCCGTTAGCCTTTGCTTCGGTTTCAAATGTTTCGTTTTCTGGTATTGAATCTGCAACAATTCCCCCGCCAGCCCTAACAAATAAATTATTATTTTCCTTTAGGATTGATCTTATTAAAATATTAAAATCCATATCTCCTGAATGAGTTATATATCCCATTGAACCTGTATATGGACCGCGACCAACACCCTCAAGATCACCGAGTATTTCCATGCATCTAACTTTTGGACATCCAGTTATAGTACCTCCTGGGAATACTGCAGAAATAATTTTTCCAGGTGTTATATTTTTAATCTTTTTCCCCAACACATTTGATACAATATGATGTACATGAGCATATGATTCTATTATCATCATTTCATTTACCTTCACTGTTCCAGGAATACATACTCTAGATATATCGTTTCTTTCTAAATCTAATAGCATTAAGTGTTCTGCTTTTTCTTTTGCTGAGTTTATTAACTCTTGAGATAATTCTATATCAATTAGACCTGATCGACCTCTTGGTCGTGTTCCTGCAATTGGTCTAGTTTGTAATAAATCTCCATTTACTGAAACTAATCTTTCTGGAGATGAACTGATTATACTACTTTTTTTATAATTCATTAATCCTGCAAATGGCGCTGGATTCTTATTTCTTAATTGTCTGTAAATTTCTGATTCAGAGATTGTTTCAGAAACTCGGAATTTCCATAATCTTGACAAATTAGCCTGGAAAATTTCTCCTTGATAGATGTAATCAATACATTTTCTTACTTGATCCTGATGTTTTGTTGAACTGACTGTTGATAAAATTTTTATTTTTCCAGATGATTTAGATTTTACTTGAATATCAAGAATTTTTTTTAGATCATCTTGCATATCTATTAAGTCATTTTTTTGGTTTGAATGATCTTCAGAAACCAAAACGATTTCATGGTCAACATGATCATATATCATTGCTGATTTAACTCTTGCAGCAAAAGCAGTGGGAAGTAAAAAAGGTGACTCTGGTATTTCTAGTTTTTCTTCGATCTCACTAGCCATTTCATAACCAAGATACACAAACCATCCTCCACAAAAAGGTATTTTTTTTTTCTCAAAAGTCGTTTCTTTCTGAGAATTTTTTTCTTTTTTCCAGAGAAAATCTAAATTTTCTAGAAATAATTGTTTATGATTTTTTTTTTCAAGAGTTACGCAAGGTTTGTGAAATAAAATTGAAAATCTATTATTAAAATTTCCTCTGGATGAACTTTCTAGTAAAAAGGGATATCTTTCTTTATCTAATTCATAAAGTGACAATAAATCAATTTTCGATTTTTTATTTAATTTTGCTATAATGGCTTTCCAGCCAACACCTTGTAAATTTTCAAAAGAAAGTTTCATTAATTGTATTTGATTTTTTTAAATTATATATTATTTATATCAATATTAAATTTTGAGGCAAATTATGTATCACACTGCTGTAATTGGAGGTGGATGTCTTGGAGCTGCGGCTGCAATTTCAATCCAAAGGAAATTAAAGAGTACTGGCGAAAAAGTTGTTTTGTTAGAAAAAGCTGTTCTCTGCGCTGCTGAATCTTCCAGACATTCTGGAATAGTAAGATCCGCAAACGCTGATAACGATGCATCTTTAATGGCCTCTTTAAGTTCTTCTATGTGGCAAAATCTTGAAAAGACATGGGGAGTAGGTATTGACCTTGAAAAGTTTGGTGCAATCTGGATAACAAAAAAAAATTCGGATGGAAAAAACCATGCTTGGTCAGAATTATCAGATAGAATGAAAAAGATCGATTTAACATTCGAGGAAATTGACTCTTCCTCAGCAATTGAAAAGTGCGGAAGCACTCTTGTTACAAATGAGGATGAATCGTATTTCTATGAACCCGATGCTTTTCAAATTAATCCAAGCGATCTTAGAACAACTCTTTATGAAGCTTTGGATGTTAATGGTGTTGAGTTAATGGAAAAAACAGAAGTTGATTCAATTTTATGTAAGGGTAATGAGATAGTTGGATGTACAACTAACAACGGTAAAATTTCAGCAAAAAATTTTGTTAATGCAACTGGAGCGTGGAGTTCTCAGCTTTTTAATAAAATTGGTATTAAAGTTCCTATTACTATTGAGCCTGTTTCTGTTGTAAATTGGATGGAGAGTCCTAGACAAATCAAATATGAGTACCCAATTATAGCTGATTATATTAATCTTTGTTATTTTAGATCTTGGCCTGGAAATAAAATGCATGCACATCAACCAAGGAAAAGATCAGTTTTTGAAATAGCAAAGAGTTTTGTAAATGATCTGACTAGTGTAAACGGCGGAGAATATCTGAATGAGCCTATGAATCAATCTTTAGCCTACAATCAAATTAAAAACTATGAAGACATCTCTAAAAAAAGGTTTTCAAACATTGATAAAACGGTATATGCGTCTGGTTATAGATCATTTTTTGATATTACACCTGACCTTAGATTTATTTTAGGTAAAGATAAAACTTACACAAACCTATTTCATAATCTAGGATCAGGTCAAGCAATGAAGTATGCTCCAGTACTAGGTGAAGCTGTTGCTGAAGAAATTTTAAATGATAAGAATATTACTGAAAAATTTGATTATAAAAAATTTAGTATTTCAAGATTTAATGACGATTATATGAAACAATTTTGGGATCTGGTAAATGGAGAAGACAATTCTTTACATCGCCAAGGAAAAAATAGTCTTTAATCTTTATTTTCAGAAAGCGAAGTCATAACATTTAAACTCCTCCAAAAGTCTTCACTTTTGCTATTAATGTCGTTTAATCTTATTAAAAGGCTTCTTAAAATAGCTCTTAAAACAGGATCAGCAGTTTTAATTTTTTCTTTTAATGTTTTTTCACTGATAGGATAAAGAATACAATTAGTTGATGCTTCAGCAGTTACGGACCTTGACTCATCTAATGATGGACCTCTTTCTCCAAATATTTCTCCTTCTCCAATTTGTCCTAAGAGGAGACCACCTGGACTATAAATATTTACTTTTCCTGTGTGAACGTAATAAGCAAAATGAGCTTTATCACCTTTAGTATAGATTTTATTTCCTTTATTGAATTTAAGCTGATTAAGTCCAATTTTTGAAACTTGCATTTTTAACCTTTATTATCCTTTATATTTAAATATATTTTATTTCTTTCCGCATAGCGTTTAGAAACTTTTTCGTTACTTAAAAGTTTGTTAAAAAAATTTCTTTTTGAATTAAAATCATAGCATTTTCCTACACTAAAATTTATTTTTTTTAAATTAAATAATTTTTGGAAAATATTTTCAATCTCTTCTATCACAATCTTGTTGACAGAATTTGAAAAAAAAATCTTATCTTTTATTTGAAAAATTGGAATTTCTGCTGGGGAAAACTTTTTCACTAGCTTAAAAAACCAATTATCAACAAATTCTTGCCAACCCAAATCCACATTTTTAAAAAATAAATTCTCAAAGACACTATTTTTATCTAGAAAATTACAAACTAATAATTCAAATTTTTTTTTATTTATTTTGTTTTCAAATCCTAATTTATACTGATCATTAAAAAATGAGCGAAAGAATCCATTAAAATTTTTAGACTGTATACCTTTGATAATAAAATAATTTAATTGATCATTATTTTTAAAAAAAGATGGTCTATTTCGTCTAAAAAAATCAAAATTTTTATTGAAATTCTTTTCTAGAAAATTTTCAAAAAAACAAGATAAATCAAAATAATTTGTCTGAGAATTATTAATACAAAAGTAATTAATATTCTGTTTTGTTAAATGAAGATCGATTTTTTTCCACCAGGCTCCCGAAAAACTTTTAATCTTGTCTATCGTCTCAACAAAATTTACATCACTGGTTGAACTTATATCAGAAATTAGAATTTTTCTTCCATCACCTCTGACTAAAAATTTTGCTTCCAAGTTTGGTATGTCAAAAAGGGTTTTTTCTACAAGAAGATTATAATTTTTCATAATCTCTCTAATTTCATGAGTTTGAAATGTATCTTCGTACTCAATTGGTTTTTTATTTAGGTCTCTTAAAAAAAGAAATTCTCTATTCTGATTATTTATTAGACTGGTATGAAAAAGATTTTTATTTTTGAATTCATTAATGAGATGTTGAGATGCTCTTATTCTAGTCTGTCTGCTAATATTTTTTTTTGCATCATAAAAGCCAGGAAAATATTCAATCAAAGATTCTTTCTCAAGCTTTTTCACAACGTTGATAAGATATGATGAAATAGAATTTGGGTTGTATCTAGATTTTGCTTTATATCCTCTTTTTGACATAGAAATAGTTAAAAATTGATCTTTTGATTCATACCAACAACAAAAAAGTTCTAGTAACAAAAAATTGTAGTGTTTAATTTGTAAATCTTCACTTTTATTTTTTAAAAATGGTTTATACAAATTTTCAAATAAATTTATTTTAAGATTTCTCTGAAAATCTAGTGGTCGACTAAAATTAAAATCTATTTGATCCATGTTATTTTTCATAATATAAAATATTTTTAGTTTAATATGTATATTTTAGATTTTGTAGGTTATTTTTGTTTTCAATTTTTGCAATTTTATAAATATGCTGTGATATTTTATGTTCTGTTAAACATGCTTATTTCATTTAATATAATAAACAATAATAATAGATTCATATTTATTATTTTAGATTTTTTATATAAACTAACAGAGCCTCTTTTATATTGGATAAGAAAAATAATACCCAACTTTGGGTTTATTGATATTTCTCCAATAATTTTAATATTAATAATCGAAGCAATTCAATATGTAATAACTAAATATGGGTTCATTTAATGGTTGATAGAAAAAAAATAATAGATGGAAAAGAAATTGCTTCTGAGATCAGATCAAAAGTTAAATCTTTAGGTCAAGATCTTTTTAAGAAGACAAAAAGAATTCCTGGTCTTGCAGTTGTATTAGTCGGAGAGCATCCAGCTAGTAAAGTTTATGTTAGAAATAAAACTGAACAAACAAAAGAGGTTGGTTTTAACTCAATTGAGCATAAATTATCAGACGATGTGAATGAAGACACTCTTATAAAATTAATTGATGACTTAAACAATGATAATAATGTTCAGGGTATTCTTGTGCAACTACCACTACCCGATCATATCAATGCTGACAGAGTCTTAGATAAAATCATTCCAACAAAGGATGTTGACGGTTTTCATGCGCAAAATGTTGGCAAGCTTTGGTCAGGTTTAAATGCTTTAGTTCCATGTACACCATTAGGTTGCAGCATAATGTTAAAAAGATTAAGTAAAGATTACTCAGGAAAGAATGCTGTAATTATTGGTAGATCAAACATAGTTGGAAAACCAATGGCCTCTCTTCTTCTAGGAATGAATGCTACCGTTACAATTGCCCACTCCAGAACAAAAAATATTTCTGAGGTGGCAAAAACTGCTGATGTTTTAGTAGCTGCAGTTGGTATTCCAGAGATGGTTAAAGGAGATTGGATAAAGAAAGATGCTATTGTTATTGATGTTGGGATTAATAGAATAGAAAGAAATGATAAAAAAATTCTAGTTGGAGATGTTGATTTTAATGAAGCAATTGAACATGCCTCAAAAATAACTCCAGTTCCTGGTGGTGTTGGGCCAATGACTATAGCATGTTTACTTCTGAACACATTGCAAACAGCATATATTCAATATGGTGAAGATCCTCCAGATCTATTGTCTTTGTTTTAATATTTTTAACCTTAATGCATTAAGTTTAATAAACCCCTTTGCATCATTTTGATCATAAATTGTGTCTTCATCAAAAGTTGCAATTTCTTTTGAGTATAAACTGTCTTTTGAACGTCTTCCAATAATACTGACATTACCTTTATAAATCTTAAGTTTAACTTCACCACTAACTTTTTTTTGACTCTCGTCTATGAGCGATTGAAGCAATTTTCTTTCAGGAGAAAACCAATAACCATTATATATTAATTCTGCATATTTTGGCATTATCTCATCTTTTAGGTGAGCAGAACCTTTATCTAATGTAATACTTTCAATTGCTCGTCGAGCTATTAATAATATTGTACCACCAGGTGTTTCGTAAACTCCTCTTGACTTCATTCCAATATATCTATTTTCAACAATATCTAATCTTCCAACACCATTTTGGCCACCAATTTCGTTTAGCTTTTTTAATAATTGTGAAGGATTAAGTTTTTTGTTGTTTACGGAGATAGGGTTTCCATTTTTAAAGCCTATAATTAATTCTAAAGGTTTGTCTGGTGCATTTTCAATTGAAACAGTTCTTTTAAACATTGACTCAATAGGAGCTTCCCATGGATCTTCTAAAATCTTTCCTTCAAAAGAAGTATGGAGTAAATTTGAATCTATAGAATATGGAGGCTCATTTCGTTTATCTTTTGGTATAGGGATTTGATTTTTTTCAGCATATTTTATTAAGTCACTCCTTGAGTTGAGTTCCCATTCTCTCCAAGGTGCAATAATTTTTATGTTTGGATTGTTTGCCAAATAACTTAGCTCAAATCTAATTTGATCATTTCCTTTACCAGTAGACCCATGAGCAACAAATTCTGCACCTTCTTTTTTTGCAATTTCAATCTGCCTTTTTGCAATTAAAGGTCTTGCAATAGCAGTACCAAGTAGATAAAAACCTTCATATACAGCATTAGCTCTGAACATTGGAAAAACGTAGTCTTTTACAAATTCTTCACATAAATTTTCTATATATATTTTTTTTACACCAAGCAGCTTTGCCTTTTCCTTAGCTTGATTTATTTCATCTTCTTGACCAAGATCTGCAGTAAAAGTAATTATTTCAGCGTCATAATTTTGTTGTAACCACTTTAGAATAATGGAAGTATCCAATCCTCCTGAAAAAGCTAATACAATTTTTTTACCCATAAAATTATTTTTTACATACTTCTGTAATTTTTTGATACGCTTTAGTAAAACCAACTAGTGAATACGTATCGGTTGTAATGGTTCCTCTCGATGATGTACCTACAACTGTCATTCTCATAGATGATTTAAGAGACTTAATTATCTTTTCATCATCACTAGGACTAAAACTCCAGGCTCTAGAACCTGATGTAAATAATTGAACTTTATAATCACCAATAACAACATCTGGATTGCTTTCTGGTTTATAATTGTATCCAGCAACTATACTAAATTCATTCCATTTATCTTGACCGGGAAGATGTGTTATAACCGCGAAAATATCTCCTCTTTTTTTATAATTTCCTTTTGCTTTTTTAGGTTTTGAAACAGCCATACAAGCAAGATTTTTCCCCTCACCTTCAGCATATGCTGACCAATCGCTAAAACTGCCTATTTCTTTGCTTGATAAAACTTCTAAAAAAACAAAATTAAAAATGAAAAGAAACCAAATAAAAAACTTCGAAAAATTAGGAAAACCAAATAACATTTGTTTTTATTGACATAATTAAATTTAAATTGCAAGACTCTAATTATCAAAAAATGAAATCTGTTATCTTT
>MDTD01198406.1_pt1 | contig 16096 bp, 11 predicted proteins | sample 811221 | NCBI WGS metagenome assembly MDTD01 (sample SAMN05326646, study PRJNA326480) | marine metagenome | isolation source: seawater | place: Pacific Ocean: South West | collected 2011 | reverse complement strand
CAGGGGAGTCACACTAAATTCTTTCAATCGACTGTTCATTGTGTAGCCCACAGATCCATTAGGCAAAATCAGAGGAGATGAGCCACCAACAAGATTTGAATAATTCCGTCTCACGGAGTATCTGGCAGAACTGCAAGAACTGTCATTGAAAGTAATTGCATCTAGTGTCAGGTCGAATCCAACGACTTGAAGTGTTTCCGTTTGATAGGGACTTCCGCTGGAACAATTAGAGTTCCAAGTTCCTTGGAGTGCAGTGAGAGGAACTGGAGGAGTTGTTTCCACAGTACTTTCCTCATCTTCCAAACCCATCAACGAACAATTGGATAGGTAAAGGAGCAGGAATGTGAGCAGGTATATTCTGCAATCTAGACTACAACCTACAATCATACCGTTATCAAATCTCCAGCAGGGATTCAACAGAGGGCTAATTTTTTGCCCGAAGGGAAATCACGACCGCTAGTTAGCCAAAATTAATTTGGACGGTACTCCAAGACAGGTGTTGTGTTGAAGTTAAGTTCTGGAGATGCTGGCTGGGCTAGGAATGCACTGCCTGTGTAATCTAAATCTAACCCAGAGGCATCTGCAGTCTCTGTCTCGAGCGGTAATGTCCATAATCTACTGCCTGTCGATGAATCCAAACGAGAATAAAAGTACTCTGCTTCGGTATTTTGATTCTCAGATATTCTCAGACCCAGCAAATTCAGCCGACCCTTAACATCTACAGAAATTTTTGCTCCTAAATCATGTCCACCTGTTCCCCATTGTTGACTCCATTGAAGTTTGCCTCCAGTGTCATATTTGGCTGCAAACAGATCTATACCTCCAGTACTCTGGTGCCCGGTCAGGGTACCACTTGTCTGACCCGTCAAATATATGTTTCCTTCTTCATCGGTTGTAAGGGCAAGCACTACGTCATCCCCCAATGAACCGAATTGTCGACGCCAGATTTCTCTTCCGGAGTGACTGAATTTGACTAAAAAGGCATCAAGGCCACCAAAATTGGCTGCTCCTGAAAGTTCACCACGCGTGTAGCCGGTCAGGAGAATATTACCAAAAGGGTCTGTTGTAGTTCCCAAACTTACGTCTTCAACTGGTGAACCGATTTGGCGCGTCCAAAGCGAATTGCCTTCTGAATCATATTTTGCTAGGAAAGCGTCGGTGTTGAATGGTTCTTTCGCCATTTGCTGAGGGCTAGTAATGGTGCTAGCAATACAACCTGGCCCAAGTGCGTCAAATGTTACAGTTGCATTTTCTGACAGGGCATTATGCACGTCCTTGACCTGAAATACTAGGTTCTCTCTGAAGGCAACGTTAGGAATTGAAAAACTGTGAGTGCTAAAACTTATTGACCCATTTGCTTGATTAAAGCTAGCAACAGGGGTGTATTCTGGATTTTTATTAATCATGTAGCTGATGCTGTCACCATCTACATCTGATCCAGTTAGCGAAAAAGTTTTGGTTGCTTGACCGTAGCCAAAATTTCCTTGATTTGCATTGTTAGCAACAGGTGCATCATTCATCCCGGTGATTGTAAGGCTGACAGTACCAACTGCAGATGTTTTATTTTCATGAGTTTCCTGGCCCAAGACAACTGTGGAAGAATTATCAGTAACCGTGTAGTTAAAACTATCTGAATAGGTTTGATTCTTAGCAAGTGATTGGTGGGGAGTGATAGTAACAGAGTTCGTTCCTGCTGTTAAATTATAAGGTAAATTACTGCTAGTTAGTAAAGTACCACCATCGTGAATGCTCCCATGCGTGAGTAGGGAAGTAATTGTGTAATTGGATACACTATCGTTTAGATCAATATCTGAAAATAAAAAGGTTATTCCCTCAGGTATATCTTCTGCTAGGCTATCAGACACTGCTCCAGCTGTCGGTCGGTCATTAGCACCAAAGATTTGTAATGTTACGGTTGAATTGTCAGAAATCTTGGGTTCATTGTAGATCTGATCTGGTTGTCTTAAGTCACTTTTGGTAGTAGATGAATTATCTGTAGCTGTATATTTGAACGTAACGGTGTTGTTGCCTGTACTCACATTATCGCTAGCGACGAAGAGAACTGATACTGTATTATTGTCAAATGCTGTGATATTGTCACCTACTACGATGATAGAATTATCTGCCTTAAGGAGTTGGCCGTATCTTGAGTCAGGGAGCTGGGTGATTGTGAAGTGGCTAATCTTGTCATCCCGGTCTTCGTCAGACCCACTCAATGTAACTGAACCTGTTACTCCTTCACTAATATTGGCGGTAACATTATCTGCAACGGGCTGATCATTAAGACCAAAAAGAGTTAGGCTAATTTTCTTTACATGTGAATGTCTGATATCACTAGATTGAGCTAGATTACCACCATTATTGTAAATACCGTATTTCCCACCATCATGTACTTTAAATTGCCGTCGATCAGTGTACACTGCGTAACTCAAATTATTATATGGCTTGATCACAAGCTGTCTTTTATTCCGGTTACTGAAACCAGCGCCCCCATTGCTTCCATTAATGGAACAAGTCGCTTTCGTGCAACCAGAAGTTCCTTGCAAATAGAAAGTCAAATTATCGATCGTATCTTCAATATCTGAACCCTGAAATATTATTTTGTTTCTTTCGCTTGCGGTGTTATTCCAGTTGTCACAATGTCCGTCGCCACAATTAGAATCGACATAACTCATATCTAGTGGCGCAGGAATATCTGTTTCTTCAACATGTTCTGATGCTAAAGTGTTGTTATCGTAAGTCACTGGGTTGTCATTGACCGCTTGTACCTTGACTTGAATTATAGCATCGTTGTAGAAACCTGTTTGGTCAGTGAACCTAACTTTAAATTCGTAGTACTTGTGCGTGCTATTATTGGTTATATAGTCAGAGTAATCATTCGGATTAAGTGAGTGCTTGTACTGCCATTGAGTGATGTTGTCAGTAGAATTGTCGGGTTCCTTTATTCGTGCGTAACCGTAATCCTCATATTGTTGATAGTCTGGCCGGTAATCTACTCTTTCTGTAGATCCGCAATTATATAAGTGTATGTCACTACTGTTATCAAAGCAGGTTACCCCAGCTGTATTTAAAACAGACGTAGGATTTCCACTTTGTATCGAACCATAGCTGGGGTTAAATCCTTCCAATATTCTGAAATCGATCGGCTGGTTATTTTGATCATGGGCATAAATTGTTTTCGTTAAATTATCTCCTTCATTAATCGAGTAAGCAAATACATTGTCACTTGTGTTTGCCAGTTGGTTTTGACACCGTAAAACGGGTGTACTGTTTTCACTTTGATTGGTCACAGAGGTCACACAAATTCTTTTATCTTGGTTGTGACCATCATTATCAAAAACTTTTACAGAAAAGTACTGACGGCCATTGAAATTCCTGTCTGGCTGGAACCACCAACGGCCATTCGGAGTGATTACCACTGTGTTGTTATCAGAATAAGTGCTTTCAATCTCAGAAACACTCCAATTATCTGAACTTATATTAGTAAGAGTATTATTGCCTACTAAGCCAGCGTCAACTGAATTAAGGACAGTATCTAGACAGTCATTTGCATGGTCACACGTAAAATTATCACCTGCGTTTATAAACCGGCTTACGTCGTGAGTACTGTTTGTGAGTGGGTCATCATTCTTTCTGTTGACAACTAGCTCAAACGTTTTCTCACAGTTATCTGATGATCTCGTGATTGTTATGTTGTCTGTGCCATGTTGGTTTGCATGTAATGTAATTGCCATGAATTGATAATTTGTATTCGCGAAAAATGTTGTTTTGTGGAGTGGTTTTCCATGGGTGCTTTGATTATCAGAAGTCTTTACGCTGTAAGTCGCACTACTACAATGTGTATCTGTAAGTGAATTCCTGTCGCAAAGCTTATAATGCTTATTAGCGTCTTCTTCATTTAGTACAATTTGAGTGCTGCTTCCCAAAGCCAGGATGTTACATACATTATGAGAGCTAGCTACATAATTTTCCAAGTTACCTTTGGTGAATCCGGCAATTAAAAAGTTTCCATCGTTATCAATGTCTGCTCCAAATGCAACATCATCCATCGGAGAACTAATAGTGCGCCTCCATTTTTCTGAGCCCTTAGGATCGTAACGTGTAATTTCTACATCTGCATCAGATTCTGTGGCCCCAGAAAACTTAGTGAAGTAAGTAGAAGCCCTGCCGAATTGGTCTGCATGGATTCCGACACTTAGCTTTTCATCTACCAGGCTTAACTCTCTTTGCCACACATGTTTTCCTGAACGATCATATTTCACCAATTTGCTTTCATTGTTTGTAGAAGTTTCAACAACATAGGCATTGGCTGCCCCATCCAAGGATAAGCCTCCAAATCCTGCCATTTCCAGCAACTTTTTTTGTCGAGCATCTTTGAAGAAACTCAATTGATGTAGCCCTCCAAGCCCTGCAGTATTGCAGGCAACTGATCCCCTTGGTGGGAGTGTCCCCGGTGGATTTCCACCAAAACCAAAACCACCACCACCACCACCTCCTCCTCCTCCTCCTCCTCCTCCTAAGTCTACATCAACATCAGGATCGAGGTCGAAATCGAAGTCATAGACTACTACACCATCTACTGGGTTGCGGCCACTCTCACAACCCACAAGCAGGAACAAACAATAGCAGATTGTCAAAAGGAGAGCGTACTTCATATTTTGGCTATTTAGTCCGTGAATGTATTGCAGAGATACGCCTGTGCCATTCTATAATTCTGCGAATCTATAGTGGTAGAAAAGTTTTTAGTTGATCCTTATTATATTCATGTCGTTTTTTATAGAGTTCTTCCACGGTTATTCTAACTTGAATCAAAGTTTTACCAATTTGACTGTCTTCATCAGGCTTTTCTCTAGCATCAAACCGATCCAAATATTTCATGTATTTACCCGTCAGATCAATATCCTTAAAATAAATTGAGATCGCTATCAGTAACTGTGTAGCAAGTAGACTTTGCAATTCATCCAATTTTTCAAAATTTTCATCCAGATCCTTTTGAGCTTCTAACAACAGTTCATAAGCTCTTTCTTTTACCTTTTCTGGAGAATCACCTGGATAGGTAATGCATACTTGGGAATGGCGAGTTCGAATCATTGCCAGAAGTCCCACGAAAGCGCCGTTAGTTGGATCGACTTCACAAAGCGTTTCGAAAGTTCTAGTTGCCAACTCATAGCTCAATAAAGCTTGGTCAATTGACCTCTCTTCTCCATCAATCTTATCTTTCAATTTTTCATATTTTTCACTCAGTTCTGCCTGTACCTCTGACCATCTTTCAGAAAATTTAGTTGACGGAAAAGTATGATGATAAGGTTCATCTTCTTTGCTTATTTTAAAAAATTCATCGCCTGGAGCTGTGAAGTGGCAATTTGGGCAGATTGTCAAGTAAAGAAGATTGTAATCAATCGGATCCAATCCGGGTACAGGCTCACCGTAGGTTGGAATATCAAAAATATTGTTTTGAATATGAACAACCCTATTTCTAAGTGAGTACTGTCGAATACCTCTTTGCCCGCACGCAAAACATTCTGCGTAGTGACCTATTAATGAACTGTTTTGACATTTCAATTTTTCTGCTGTTTCACACCTTCGACCTCCAAGTAGTTCAGAGACTCCATGATTTTCTCTTGGTTCTGCACCAAATTCTAGACCAAGAATAAAGTATCCTTCCTGTTTGCTGGGCTTTGACCAACGAACAATCACATTACCCATTGGGTCTCCGACGATATACTTACCTTCTTCTTTCTTTGAAGGGATATAAAATTCTAGTATTAGCTTTGATAGTATATTTAGTCGATATCTCGACTTGATTCGGCATCCCATTTGTGCGAGGTCTAAGCCCACTACATCTTCTGTAATGTCACGAACATGGAGCCGTGCAGGGAAAACGATTTTACGGCGCTCTTTTCCTTGTTTTCTGGACATCTCGTACATACTTACCCCTACTCATCAGAAGTTACTTTTAAAGCCGATAAAATAGATAGCTTCAAAATCAAAATAGATAACTCATTGTTCACTTGTAGTAACTTGCAATTTTCCTACACACGATAGTCAATAAGTTTTTTATCGAGGTTCCGCTCAATCAGCTCATCTACACCATGATTATTGAGCAATGCCCCACGGAATTGAATATTGATAATGTAGTTATCGTGTGGTGTGTGATGAGAGCGGACTACTCTGGCGAGAATTGGGGACTGGACCTGCAGTTGTTTCTGATTGATCTTGGATGGTATTAGGAAAGTGAGATGTATGTTAGCTTGTGGTCTGCAATGATGATTTGCAATGAGCCGGCATCCTCCTCTGCTCAAATTAGATAATTTGACCATTTGGTCTTGCTCATTGTAGTTCAATTTTACTGGTCCTTTAACCTCATAACGGTCCTGAATTCGTCGACAGTTTCCTCGATAATGCTTACTGTCTACAAAAATGAGTGCTCGGTCCATTTTTCCCATCCTGACTTTCGGTTTCCAGATTGATGTTCCTCATTCAAGAGAGAAAATCAAATTTCTATCTGGTAAAAAATCTCCAAATGACGTTAAGTGATGGCCGTATTATAACCAAATATTGTATTTACCGATTACTCCTGTCGTCTGGTAGGAGAATTTCGGAACACGACTGCCAGGCCAGAAACTATCAGGGGGAGAATTTCGGTGCAAAAATCAAAATTTGATTGACTTCTGTAAGTTTCCTATTGTCCTGCTCCCAAAAGCAGACTCCGGAGTTGGATGTAATTTCGACTGACACTCAAAAATGGGAAATTGTAGCGGACTGACTGTAACAGACGGTCAATATTAGAAATCATAATCGTTCTATTTGGGGAAAGATTACAAAAAGTGATGGGGGAGAACGTACCGGAAATGAAATAAATCGTGAGCGATGGATGTCGGGAATAATCTCTTCATCTGGCCTGAGGGAGATGGTCAAAATAGTGCTTTCTTACAACTATCGCTGGGTGAAGAGGAATTTAGATTAGCGTAATCTGAAAAACCCTCGACTAGTGGGAGAAGAGGGATCATGTCAGTAGTGAGTGAGGAATTCGTCGTATTGAGAAATCTCTCATCCTGGCTGACTGACAATTCTTCCCTGAAGGAGTAGATAATAATACGTACTTGGCTACTTTTTGGTGTGCGATTGCCCATTAGGCATAATGGTTTTGAAGAACTTGGCTGATTCCAAGTTCGTACGCTCTAGGCTGAGACCTTCTAAATTTGCTTCTGACAGGTCAGCTTCGAAGAGGTTGGCTCCTTCCAGGTCAGCTCCCTGCAGATTGGCTCCCTGCAAGTTCACACCCTGTAAGTTCGATTCCCGAAGGTCAGCCTTATAAAGATTGGCATCACGTAAATCACTTTTCTCTAGGTCGGCACGGTACAGATCAGCTTCAGAAAGATCTGCGCTCTGCATTCTAGCTCTAAACAGATTGGCTCCTCTCAGGTCGGCCTTGACCAAAATTGCTTTTCGGAGATCTGGCTGATCTAGATTTGCATCCTGAAGGTCCACATCTTCCAGAATCGCCTTGAATAAATCAGCTCGATAGAGATCCGCACTTTCCAGATCAGCACCCTTCAAGTCGGCTTCCTGCAGGTTGGCTTCTCGCAGATTGGCTTGAACCAAAATGGCTCGGCGAAGTAAGGCTCCTCGTAAGTTTGACCGAGAAAGATCGGTTTTCCGCAGCACAGCCTCTAGCAAACTGGCTCCTCCAAGATCCACACCGCGCAAATTCCCTCCAGGACAATTTCCTGTATCTTTCAGTCGTTGAAGATCTTCTTTTTTCATGAAATGTGCTTTAAAGAGAACAGACTATTTCTCAATGATCCTGCACAGTTTATACAAAGTTTTGAGAAATGCACTTGGTTTAGCAACTCAACGCTGCTCGAGCTCCGATCTCCTTAAAACTTAGCCTTCACTTGCTTTGCCTTTTAATAACTTTGATTCTCGAATTGAAGACTTTGGCAAATTGGAACCACAACCTTCAGTAATTCTTCAAAAATGATTGGCTTGATCAGATAATCAATCTTGTGGGTTCCCAGTGCCTGCCGCAATACATCATCATGAGCACTCATTACAATGATCGGTTGCTGTAGAGATTGCTGTTGGAGCTTCTGAATCAATGAAAATCACTCATCCTTGGCATACTCAAGTCTTTAAAGACAATATCGCAGCTATTCTCTGCTAGTTGATCGAGAGCTTCCTGACCATCAGCCGTCGCATCCACCTGCTTAAAGATATAGGCCAACATTATAATTATATCAATAATCATGGCTCTTCGTTCTGTTTATCTCCCGAACGATGGAGCAGCTTCTCACAAAATTGGCTCATCTTGGACAATCAGAATGCTGAGTTTAGGGGTTAACTTTCAAACATCCTGTAAGCAAATTGCTTAGGACTGTTGCGAACCTGATCCAGAGCATTCTGAAGAATCAACTGGTGGTAGGCTTGTTGAGCTATCTCTTGATCACTGAAAGAACGATCTTCGATCCATGGGACTTCTGTCACCAGATTCCGGTAATGGTCTGGATAAGCTAGAGATTCCTGCACAATCTTTTGATCAGACGGAACAAAACGAACAGAACGAATCCCGTGTTGACTAAGGACTCTGTTCAATTCTTCGCAGAATTTATCGGGTTCAACTACAGATTTTAGATGTGAGATCGATCCTTGAGAGGGTTTCTGCTCAGGACGAACGGATGGACCTTGAGAGAGGGAATCGACGAATTCTTTGACTGCGGCGGTCTTGACGGGCTTGTGCAGAAAGTGACATTTACCCTCTCTAGCGTCTGGTGAAACCGATCTTCGTCTTGCCGACCAAAATACATGGTGACGATCACAGTTTCGATTGCTGGATCAAGCTGCTTTAGGCGAATAGCGACATCGACCCCAGTTAGGTTTTGTTAAGGGCTGAGATCAACAAAGGCGATGGCATACTGCTCTCCTGGTGCTATCACGCGCTGGGCCTATTCCAGAGCTTCCCAACCAGTGCCAGTTCCTGTCACCAACAACTTGTCATCCTGATAGTACTCTGGCTGATCCTTTACCATGCCCGGAAATAGAATTTCTATCATGCTTCTGAGCTTCTAATCAGGGGCTTTGACAGATGGGACTAGTAACTCGTACATCGTTTCGAGAATCTATTCATCGGCATCAACAACTAAGATTTTTTCGGCATTTACATTCTTCCTCTACTGCTCTGGGTAACTTTGAATTTAAAAGCTATTTACCGCAGGTTAGCGATAGAGAAAGAGCCAGAACAGAAAAGCTCCAAACAACACGCTCAGGCCAAGCAATAGCAGCCTTAGAGAATCCTTCTCTGAAAATTTATCTTCTTCCTTGACCAGGTGTCTTTCTTCTATTTGAGACACTTAAACCTTATGTTTGTTAAGTAAATGGCTCATGCCTTGAGTTTTTCTCACCAATCAAATTATTTGACAGACTTAAGAATCGCTCTTTGAAAGACATTAGTAACTTCTGGGTACTTTGCTAGGAGAATATCGGAGCATTTTGGAGAACGTTCTTGCATCAGCAGCTTATCTCTAAGAGACTAGGGATTACTTCATCAAATCGTTCGACATTTTTCAGAGAAGTCATGCTATTCCAGTTTATCAAACGACTCCGTTTTTCATTGATCCTGATGCTAGTGGGCTTTTTTTTGGGTTCCTGCCAGAATTTGATGAAAGCCGATGCTACAAAATTCTCAGTAAAATACCTGATTGATAGAGAGCAGAGTCTTGAGCCTGCACAACTGCTACAGCGCTTAGATTCTCTCAGTAACTGGGATCGGACCTCGTTCAATAAGATGTCTAAGAAACACGGAAATGTCTGGTTCCACTTAGATTTGCCAGCCGGTGAGATCCCAAGAGTACTTGAATTCCAAACTCTAAACCTGATTGAGTTCCAGGCATTTCTTATCAAAGAGGATGGTGAGCTGCAGTTGATGGCTCTGTCTAACATTCCTTTTTCTCAGAATTATTCTTTCCGTTTGAATTCCTCTGGTAGAGGTGTGTTGATTTTGCTCAAGCAACAATGGGGTGGGATCATTCGCGGATTCAATCTGATAAGCACCAAAACCCATGAGGATCAGCAGTTGTTTCGAGTTTTGGGGACTGGATTGGTAATGGGGCTATTTCTGCTCAGCTTCCTATTGACAGCATTGGTTGGTTGGAGCCAGAACCAATTCTGGCTGTTGGTCATCATTATCAATGGGTTAATTGGTCTTTTACTAGAAAAAAAAATCTATCTCTTGCTCGATTTTTCTCTCGATTCGGAAGTCTATTTAAAAATTTTTTCAGTCCAGCTAGCCATTAACTCTATGGCGTATCTTCGCATTATTGCAGAGAAAACTGGCTTTAACTGCATCAAGTTTCAAAATTATATTAAGCACTTTCTTTCAACAGTTATTATCACCTTTATGGCTATCGGATTTCTAGCAGTTGAGCAGGAAGAGTTACTGAATATCTTCACCAATCCCTTTCAACTAAATATACTTGGATTCATTTTTGTCTATTTTTACTGCGTGATGATGCTGGTCGCCTCCTGGAAGAGAAGACCACATCTTCATGAATTTGCGGTCGGCTTTACAGTGATTTACTCCCTGCCTTTCCTCAGTAACCTAACTGTGGAAGGAACACTTCCTCCAATTTTTGACCTTTGGAATCCGGACTATCGGGCCATCATTCCGTTGATTCTTTCCATCATCCTCTACAAGGACCGGGAGTTACGACTACGTAGCCTAACCCATCTCCTGGAAGTTCAAAATCGCAACAAAGACCTGTTTTTAGCCCGTACTTCCCACGAACTTCGGACACCGCTTGCCGGGATGATTGGTATGTGTGAGAGCATTCTGGAGAAAAAATCGGGGCTGGCAGCTGCATTGGTTCGGAAACTAGAGGTTGCTGTCAACAGTGGGCGGAGAATGAATCAATTGATCGGAGACATCACGGATTTTACAAACATGCGAGATGGGAAACTGAAGCTGGAGCGACGTCCAGCAAATTTCTCACAGATCTTCCAGACTATGCTCCCTTTGGTCAATCCGGCAATTGAACGCAAGCAACTGAATCTGAAAGCACAGATTCCAGACAATTTGCCTAAAATAAATGTCGATGAGAACCGAATCCAACAGGTCTTGTTTAACCTGATCAACAACGCAGTAAAGTACACCCAGGTTGGAGAGATCCAGCTCGAAGCCAGACTTGCTGGTTCAGAAATTCTGGTGACTATCGAAGATACAGGAATTGGGATCCCCAAAGAGGAGCTGAAGACAATCGAGAAAGACTATGAGCGTGCGACGAATGTTGCCAGTATTTCTGGGATGGGGCTTGGACTAAGCCTCTCCAAGCACATCGTCGAGCTGCACCATGGAAGACTGCAGATTAATAGCCGACTCAGTGAAGGGACTCTTGTTTCGTTCACACTCCCTTTGGTCGTTGGCTCGGAAGTACGCTCTCTTGAAGAAAAGAAGGGGGTGAACCCAATAGATGAAGATCAAGTAGTAGATGCCTTACCCAACCATTCTGAAGAGCAAACTTTTAGAGGCAAAGGCAAGGTGGTGATTGTTGATGATGAAGACCTCAATGTTGAAATCTTTGTCAATTTTCTGGAAAGTCTGGATCTGGAGATCATCACTTATTCCAATGGCAACAGCATGTTGGAAAATCTGACAACAGATGAACCAGATCTGCTGATCCTGGACTTGATGATGCCAGATCTGGATGGGTATGCCGCCATAGAACAGATTCGTAGTGAATATTCGTCTGAGGAGCTACCGATTCTTGTAGTTACCGCCAACGAACAGGAACGTTTGACTCACAAGTCACTGACCTTGGGAGCTGACGATTACCTGATCAAGCCTGTGGTGGCCGTGGAGTTACGAATGAGGGTCAAGGCTCAGTTGATCCTGAGCCAGCAACTGAAAATGCAGGACTCACTTGCCGAGTTGGAACATCAACGCATCTCCCTGCTTCAGGAACACATGCGGATGGAGAGGCTATTTGACACGGTTGACACTGCGCTTGTTGTCACCGATCAGCAGGATCGGATCGTTCTTGTCAATCAAGGTTTTGAGAAGCGCACCGGCCTGGTTGGTACAGAACTCCTGCAACAGGACCTTGGTGGCTTCTTTCAAAACGCCATTTCCAACCTAACTCGACCCTCAGTCAGCCAACAGATCCTTGCCTCCAACGACAAAGAGAAGTGGCCCTGTCAGCTTTCGGTTCATTCACTGGATTTTTCTGGACAACGTGAGTGGGTCTGGACCCTTAATGAAATATCCGAAGCGCAGAATCTTCCCGATTTGATCCTACCTCTAAAAAACAAGGCTCTGCCGCCAATGCACAAATTAAATCCGGATGCATTACGGGAGGATCTGTGCCGTTTGCTGGAACTGACCACGAGTTATTATCGGCTGGCTACAGGCGGGAACTTGGCAGAATTGGGGGAACAAAGCGGATGTTGGCACATTACGATGAATGGAAGCAATCCAAGAGCCTACATGCTGGAGCGTTACCTCGACCCAAAGCGCTCTCCCAAAAAACCAAATTGGGTGCCAATCATCAGAACCTGCAACTGGGTGTTGGAAAGTTGTGAAGAACAGCAACCGCTAAAAGGAGAAATCCTTCAGTTAAAGCGGGTCGTTGAGGAGAGAGTTGTCTGAATGGCTGGAATCAGATGATTTACTAGTTTCGATTATCGTGGTCTGGACGGATCATCGCCTGGATCACAGCTTCTACGGTGATGCTACCCACGACCTGACCCTGCTTGTTTTGCACCGGGACTGCTTCATGACCTGCAGAAGCCAAGCGAGGTAGTGCATCTTCAAGCGAGATATGCTCTGGAATCGCTCCATCTGCATTTTCAGGCAATCCTTCTCTTGCCATCACACCACGTACACGCAATACACGGGCTCGATTGATATCACGAACAAAGTCCATGATGTAATCGTCTGCTGGTTTCATCACGATCTGTTGCGCTGTGCCCTGCTGAACCATTCCACCATCACGCAAGATGGCGATCTGGTCTCCCAGCTTGAGCGCTTCATCCAGATCATGGGTGATGAAAACAATTGTCTTATGCAGTTCTTCCTGAAGATCCAGCAAGATATTCTGCATATCCGTACGAATGAGTGGATCCAACGCACTGAAAGCTTCATCCATTAGTAGAATATTGGCATCGGTTGCCAGCGCCCGGGCCAGCCCCACGCGCTGTTGCATTCCTCCAGAGAGCTTGGCAGGAAAGTGCTGTTCGTATCCAGCCAATCCTACCCGTTCAATCCAACGCTCAGCTCGTTTGTATGCCTCATCTTTGGCAATTCCCTGGATATTTAACCCGTATGAGACGTTCTCCAGCACTGTCCTATGGGGTAACAGAGCAAAGCGCTGAAACACCATCGCTGTTCGATGCCGTCGGAATTCCCGCAGTTGAACCTTGTCCATCTGCATCACGTCTTCAGTGCCGACCAAAATTTCACCAGCGGTTGGCTCAATCAAGCGATTGATGTGGCGAATCAACGTAGATTTTCCTGAACCAGAGAGTCCCATTACTACCTGCAGACTGCCATTGGGAATTTCGAGGTTTATATCAGAGAGTCCCAGCACGTGCTTGTGCTCCTCCAACAATTCCTGTTTACCAATTCCCTGTTTAACTAGGGGTAGCATCTTCTCTGAACGTGTACCGAAGATTTTGTAGAGATGTTCAATTCGTATCAGTGCTTCTGCATCAGACACCAGGGCCTCCTGTTTGATGGCGTTGCAGCCGTTTACCAAAAGCCTGTGTGACCCGGTCAAAGATGATCGCCAGAGCAACAATCGCTAATCCATTGAAAAGTCCTAGTGCCAAGTACTGATTGGCAATCGCTTGCAAAACAGGAATTCCCAAACCCTTGACGCCAATCATTGAAGCAATCACAACCATTGCTAAGGCCATCATGATTGTCTGATTCACGCCAGCAAAGATATTTGGTAACGCTAATGGAATCTGTACATCTTTGAGACGTTGCCAGTAGCTAGAACCAAATGCATCAGCTGCTTCCAAGACTTGCTGGTCCACAAGCCGAATTCCCAAGTTGGTTAATCGTACAATTGGGGGAAGAGCGTAAATGCAGACAGCTAGTAGTCCGGGCACCTTCCCGATCCCCAATAGCATCACTACTGGAATCAAGTAAACAAAACTCGGAATAGTTTGCATCACATCTAAGACAGGCGTAATGGTCGACTGCAGACGATCTGAGCGCGACATCAATACGCCAATCGGTATTCCAATACTGATACAAATCAAGGTGGCCACAGAAATCATGGCAACCGTGGACATCGTATCTTCCCACATGCCCAAATAACCGATCAGCATAAAGCAGATGACGGAACCAACAGCAATCTTCCAACTACGAGAACCCAGCCAGGTCAGACCAGCAACAATCAATATAATGAACGGCCAAGGGGCTGCAATCAGTAGCTTTTCGAAAAAGATGAGGAATTGTAAGAGTGGATCAAAAAAGTTTTCGAGATCTTCCCCATAAGAGCGGGAGAAAGAGCGGAAGCCTGCATCAATTCCTTTGCGCAGGTTCATCAGATCTCGACGCCCTAAGGAGGGCATCTCTTCGAAAAAGTCCATTTTTTATCTTTCCTGAAGAAGGGCCTACATGGCAGGACAATTCTGCAGCAGGCCCCAATTTCAGAACTAGAGGGCGGACTTAACTTTCTTGGCAACGTCGGCTGGAACCCACTTGGTCCAGACATCTTCCTTAGTAGCCAGGAATTCAATCGCTGCATCTTCTCCAGTGGCCTGATTTTCAGTCATGTAAACCAACATGCCATTCATCACAGTCCCAGGCCACACTCGCTTGGACAAATAGTCCAATGCAATGCCACCTTTTTCCTTGAACTCATCAGTCACAACAGTATGAACTTCTGACTCCGTCCAAGAACTCGGCTTCGGATCATCACAGTCCTGCTCTGCCTTGACCATACAACCATCCCAATTATCAGAGCCCGCGAAGGGAGCTTCGAAGGGAAGCATCTGAAGGTTGTACTTGCCTATGATAGCAGTTGGAGACCAGTAGTAGCCGAACCAAGCTTCGCCTCTCTCGGATGCTTTGGCGATAGATCCATCTAAACCAGCTGATGAACCCGGATCAACAAGAACCCAACCTTTTTCTTCCATTCCGAAGGCGCGGAACAAATTAGCATTGGTTAGCTGACAGCCCCAACCAGCTGGGCAGCCCATGAAAGCACCTTTGCTCTTGTCTTCAGCATAAGGGAACAGGTCTGGGCGAGCCAAAACTTTCTCCACTGTGTTCAAGCCAGGATGATCCTTGGCAAATTTCTCAGTTACCCACCAACCTTCACCAAGACCGGTGATCGGTCCCTTCACAGCTGAATGCAGTCGTCCTTCAGACATTGCTTTGAACAGTGGTTCGCGAACTGCGTTGATCCAAAGTTCACTGGCTACGTCTGGATTGCCTTTCTCGTTCATCGAAGTGAAGGTTGGAATAGTGTCACCGGGAACGATCTCTGCTTCGCATCCGTATCCTTCTTTGAGTATAAAAGCGTCCACATTGGCCATAAGCGAAGCAGAAGCCCAGGTCATGTCCGCAAGACTTATTTTCCCACATTTATTGTGACCTCCCGCAGTAGCTGTGCCGGCGAGTGCCATCGCGCCACCAAGCGTGATGGCACTGGTCAGTACGGCGCGCAGCATTTTTGATTGAAATTTGTTTTTAAAATCATTCAGAAGTGAATGAAAAGACATAACTTTTCCTTAATTTAGGTTGTTCTGAAACAGCTGATACCAAAGAGGTTCCCATAGAGGGGAATTCAAGCGAAAAATGAATGAATTCTAGCAGACTATTTCTGGATCTAAAGAGGATTCTTGAAACGGGAAAATCAGAGAGACTCTGAAGATTAGTTTCAGAAAATTTTCTCAATATTTCAGTTAGATATATCTATTAACTGACTGAAACATAAGTGCATATAAACTCTTCAATGAGATGCAACTTTACAATCCATTTGAGAATGATCATACAAGATCGAAAGTATGCTGTCAACTTCAGCAAGGAAATCGGTAAATTCTGACAACTATTTTTATGCTACATTAATGTGATAATTAAAAATTATTT
>MDTD01101484.1_pt1 | contig 16097 bp, 13 predicted proteins | sample 811221 | NCBI WGS metagenome assembly MDTD01 (sample SAMN05326646, study PRJNA326480) | marine metagenome | isolation source: seawater | place: Pacific Ocean: South West | collected 2011 | reverse complement strand
TGATTTTTTTTTTATTAAATGACAGGGATACCATCCGGTGCGTTCTCCAACGCATTTCGACTCCTCTAAAGCAGACAGATAACCATGTGAAATAAACGGATCTCCACCAGCAAGTTCGTCCCAATCAGTCTGTGGAATTTCCCGCAAAGATGTTATTATTTCAGTCATATTAAGTGGCTCGCGATTAAATTGTTATTATCTTACCGAGTCTTTTAGAATTGTCGATAATGTGGTCACATAAAGTTGAGTAGGAATTCCGGAGTGTTTTTATGAAAATCGCGGTAGCCCAGATCAATTCGGTCGTAGGAGACATGACTGGGAACGCCAAAAAAATTTTGGATTTTGCAAGAAAAGCTCAGGCTCGAGGTTGCAAGTTGGTCGTAACTCCCGAATTATCAATGTGTGGTTATCCACCAGAGGACCTACTACTCAGGGCGGATTTTAATGATATTTGCCAGAGAGAGGTTCTCGATTTAGCATTTAAGTGTGAGGGGATAACCTTGCTGGTTGGCCATCCTTTAAAGAAAGGCAGAAGTTTATTCAACGCAGTTTCAATCTTACGCGACAAGGTCGTCGTTGATTCTTACGAGAAGCAGAAATTACCAAACTATGACGTCTTTGACGAACGAAGATATTTTAATTCAGGCCTGAGTTCAACAGTCTTTGAAATTGAGGGTAAGCGTATTGCCGTGAACGTTTGCGAGGATGTTTGGGGTTTTTGTGAGAATGATTCTGCAACTATGCACGATTCGGAAAAAAATTCATCCTGTCCCGTCGCTCAAGCAAGGAGCCAGGGAGCTGAAATTTTGATAACTCTTAATGCCTCCCCATTTCACCTCGAAAAACAACACCAAAGATTAGATATAGTTCGTAAACAAGCCATTAAAAACGGACTTACCATTGTTTTTTGTAACATGGTGGGTGGACAAGATGAGCTCGTATTCGATGGTAAGTCTTTTGCCATCAATGCTTCTGGCGAACTATTAATGCAACTTCCAGGGTTTGAGGAGTGTCTTGGTGTTTTAAACATTTCATCATCAGAGGCTATTCAAAAGACGAATGTTTTCCCTGATAAGAGTAAAGAGGGAGAAGTTTATGAAGCCTTGAAGCTTGGAGTTAAGGATTATTTTGCAAAAAGCGGATTTTCAAGTGCCTTAATAGGTTTATCTGGAGGGATTGATTCGGCTCTGACCCTGGGTGTTGCTGTAGATGCTCTGGGTAAAGATTTCGTTCACGCTGTGATGATGCCGTCAAGGTTCACCTCAAATATGAGCATTGAAGACTCTCGTCGCATGACAGATATCCTCAAAGTTAACTATCACGAGATCGAAATTCAACAAATTTACGAGCAGTTTATGCTCGGACTGAAACCGGTATTTCAGGGTCGGGAGTCCGATGTTACAGAAGAGAACTTGCAGTCCAGAATTAGGGGAACTCTACTGATGTCGATGTCGAACAAATTTGGGGCACTAGTCCTAACCACAGGCAACAAAAGTGAAATGAGCACTGGTTATGCAACGCTATACGGGGACATGGTAGGAGGTTTTGCTGTGCTCAAGGACGTTTCAAAATTACTTGTCTACCAATTGGCTAAGTACAGAAATACCCTCTCAAAGATAATCCCGGAGCGCATCATTGATCGCCCCCCCACTGCAGAATTACGAGAGGGACAATTGGACGAGGATACTCTGCCACCATACGAAATTTTGGATTCGGTTCTCGAACTTTATGTAGTGCATAATAAAAGTATCTCAGATATTGTTAAGATGGGGTACACCCGAGATACCGTCGAGTCAATAGTAAACTTGTTACACAATAATGAGTATAAAAGACGGCAGGCTCCCATCGGGATTCGAATTACTCCCAGAGCGTTCGGGAGAGATTGGAGGTTTCCAATTGCTAATAAATTCAGAGGTTAATATTGCAACATACAGAAAGGAATCCAGATGAAAAAAATCGAAGCCATTATCAAGCCTTTCAAGCTAGACGAAGTCAGGGAGGCTTTATCGAGTCTCGGAGTCAGTGGTTTAACGGTAACAGAGGTGAAAGGGTTCGGTCGTCAAAAAGGGCATACTGAACTTTACAGGGGAGCTGAGTATGTCGTAGATTTTTTGCCCAAGCTTAAGTTGGAGGTCATAGTTGGCGATGATTTAGTTGAGAAATCGTTGGAGGCTATCATAAGGGCGGCAAAGACTGGAAAGATTGGAGATGGAAAAATATTTGTAAGTGACGTCCAGACTGTTGTTAGGATCAGAACGGGAGAAGTTGATGAGGCCGCACTCTAGATATGGGGTTTTTTCATGGATTTTTTTTATTAGATTTTAGTAGTACCAAGGTGGCACCGGAGCCTCCGTCAGATGCAGGTGCTTGGCAAAAGGCCAAGACAACATCTAAGCGTTGGAGCCAAACTACCAACTTTTTTTTCAAAACGGGCTCTCGATTTTTTGAGCCTAATCCTTTACCGTGTACAACTCTCACGCACCTCCAGCGATTGGCGAGGGCCACAGTCAGGAATTTCGTAAGAGCATGTTTGGCCTCAACACGAGTGTAACCATGCAGATCTAGATGGCCTTCAATTTTCCAAAATCCCCTGCGTAACTTTCTCACAGTCTGTTGGCTCACACCATTTCGACGATAAAAACTCTCTTCACCAGACTCCATAACTATTTCGGGGTCAAGTGGGGTGGATATCATTTCTTCCATTACCTCAGCTTCGTCAGCCATTCTTTGCTTCGCAAGGGGGTGTCTGATTTTTGGTTTATTATCGATCCTGTTGGGCTCTTCAATTGGAGTCACGTCATAAACGGATTCTCTAAACAGCATTTTATCTTGATCGGAAACTCCCTTTTGTTCCTTTTTTTTTACTCGCAGTGCTTTAGGTTTCATGGCGTTTTTTTCAATCAAACTGTGAAAGATATCTCTCAGCATCAAGCGCCGCCATGCAACCAGTTGCAGCACTTGTAACAGCCTGTCGGTAAACATGATCCTGAACATCACCTGCAGCGAATACTCCTTCGACACTGGTAGCCGTTGCATTGCCGTTTGAGTTAGGAAAAGTCTTTATGTATCCATTTTTTATTTTCAAAGAGTTTTCAAAAATTTCTGTGTTTGGTTTATGACCTATGGCAATAAAAACACCCGAAACACTCAATAACTTTTTTTTGAGAGGTGAGGTTGTGCTGGCTAGGATTATGCCATTGACTCCATTCGCGTCACCAGTGACCTCGCTTAGCACGTGGTTCCATTCCAGACAGACTTGTCCGGTGTTAACTTTCTCCATAAGTTTATCAACCATGATAGCCTCTGCTCGAAGTTGGTCCCTTCTGTGGACTAACGTGACGCGTTTAGCTATTTTGGAGAGATATAAAGCCTCCTCTACAGCCGTGTTACCACCTCCGACCACGGCAATTTCCTGATCTTTGAAGAAAAAACCATCGCACGTTGCACATGCTGAGACACCTTTTCCAAGATATTTCTTTTCTGAGGGTAGACCAAGGTATTTCGCTGAAGCACCGGTCGCTATTATCAACGCATCACAACTGTAATTACCTTGGTCTCCGACTAGGGTAAAAGGTTTTTGTTTAAAAGACACATGTTTAATCTGATCGAAAATCACTTTAGTTCCAAATCGTTTCGAGTGAGCTAAAAATTTCTCCATCAGTATCGGACCTAGGATTCCCTCGGCTTCAGCAGGCCAATTATCAACATCGGTGGTTGTGGTTAGTTGTCCGCCTTGTTCTATACCGGTTATGAGTGTTGGTTCGAGGTTAGCCCTCGCTGCATAGATCGCCGCTGTGTAACCGGCAGGACCAGAACCCAGAATAAGTAACTTCGAATGTTCATTGGTTTTAGGCATATATATCTGCAGCTTACATTTTAGGTGAAATTTACAATATTTTTAAGTGGCTCATGTAACCTTTGCTGTCTTCCTCAGGCTTGTTACAATGGCATCCAGAATACACTAATTACAGAAAAAAAGTTAAGTTGCCTACGAAATCAAAAAAACAAAATAAAAAGAAAAAAGTTACCGAGACTCCAATTTCTCCCCGACTTCTTTTGCTCATTCGGGAATCTTGGCTAATTTTAACTGGTGGTATCGTGATATACCTATTTATATCACTCTACACTTATGACGATTATGATTCTGCTTGGTCAAGAAACTCTGGACATACCGAGATCTTCAATGCAGCGGGACAAACAGGAGCCTATTTGTCGGACATACTGTTTTACGCTTTAGGCCAATCAGCTTGGTGGACCGTCATTGGACTTTGTGCGATTATGATTATTTTGTTTCGCAGATCAAGAGAGACAGCTTCAACTGAGATAAGATCAATTGCAACAACAGTTTTTGGATTTTTTCTTTTGTTGGTTTCCAGTAGTGTGTTCGAGTCTCTAAGATTACACAGCTACGCGACGGATATGCCGGCTGGCCCGGGAGGAGTCATAGGATCGGTTGTATCTCAAAAAGCTATAACTGCCTTTGGTTTCACAGGAAGCACACTCATCTTTTTAATTTTGATCGCAATTGGAGTTACCCTACTTTTCGGTGTCTCATGGATTGCTTTAAGTGAAAAGATCGGGGAGATACTTGAAAACACTTTTTTTAGGGTAGTGTCTCAGATTGAGTTTTGGCGAGATAGGAAACTAGGTGCAAGCGCCCAAATAGCACGAGATGCAAGAGTGGAAAAAGTTAAAAGACACTTAACTGATCATGGTGCAATCAAGATTGAATCAGCAAGCACAAAAATTCGACAGTCGGACAGAGTTTCAAAGGAGCGACAAAAAATATTATTTGAAGAGTTACCGGATTCAGAATTGCCTCCACTGCATTTGCTCGATGAACCACCAAAAAATCAGGAAGTTTTATCACCAGATACGCTTGAATATACCTCTCGATTAATTGAAAAAAAGTTGCTAGATTTTGGTATTGAAGTTAGAGTCGTAGCTGCCCAACCGGGTCCGGTGGTTACCAGATATGAAATTGATCTCGCTGTTGGAATTAAGGGTAGCCAAGTTATAAACCTTGTGAAAGACTTGGCAAGGTCCCTGTCTGTGGCGAGTGTCAGGGTGGTAGAAACAATACCCGGTAAAACTTATATGGGTTTGGAAATTCCGAATCAAACCAGACACATCGTACGTCTCTCAGAAATATTATCCTCGGTAACTTATTCTGAATTACGCTCAGTTCTAACTCTGGCTCTGGGGAAAGATATTTCAGGTAAGCCAATTGTTGCAGATTTGGCAAAAATGCCACACCTTCTGGTGGCTGGCACAACAGGTTCAGGGAAATCTGTTGCGATAAATGCAATGATTTTGTCCCTTTTATACAAATCCACACCGGCACAGGTAAGGTTAATTCTAATAGATCCGAAAATGTTGGAACTATCTGTGTATGAGGGAATACCCCAACTCTTAACCCCTGTCGTGACTGATATGAAACAAGCGTCTCACGCTTTGAATTGGTGCGTTGGTGAAATGGACAGGCGTTACAAACTTATGTCAGCTTTGGGTGTTAGGAATATCAGCGGGTACAATTTGAGAATAAGAGAATCTAAAAAAGCCGGAAAAGAAATTGATGATCCTTTTTCAGCCGACCCAGAAAATCCAGAAAAATTAGTTGAATTACCCCTAATTGTAGTGGTAATTGATGAGTTGGCTGATCTCATAATGGTAGTTGGAAAAAAAGTTGAAGAGCTAATAGCTAGATTAGCCCAAAAGGCTAGGGCGGCAGGTCTTCACCTTATTCTTGCCACTCAGAGGCCCTCCGTTGATGTAATTACTGGATTAATTAAAGCGAACATACCCACTAGAATAGGTTTTCAAGTATCTAGTAAGGTCGACTCTAGAACTATTCTCGATCAAATGGGAGCCGAGCAGTTACTAGGTCAGGGTGATATGTTGTACCTTCCCCCTGGGGTGGGTTACCCTCAAAGAGTTCATGGAGCTTTTGTAGCCGACTCAGAGGTGCACACGGTTGTTGAGTACATGAAAAAAAAGGGTACTCCAAATTATCTTAGTGGCGTGCTTGAGGCGGAGTCTGAGGAGATATCCGGCATGAGTAGTTCATTTGATATTGAGGGGGATCCTCTTTATGACGAGGCTGTTGCGTTGGTCATCAAGACTAGAAGAGCCTCAATTTCCGCTGTCCAGCGTCATATGCGTATAGGCTATAACAGGGCTGCCCGCATAATAGAGCAGATGGAAAAATCAGGTTTGGTATCAAGTATGGGCAACAATGGTAACCGCGATGTTCTAGTGCCAGATCAGAGGGAAAAGTAAGATGCATCCCTCGAGAGGTTCTCTTATATTTACATTATTGTCAGGACTGGCAATTTTATTAGTTGGGAACTGCATAGCAGATCCGATTGGGAACCTAGATGCATTGATGGAGAGAAACTCAAGGGGAACCGCGAGCTTTGATCAGGTTTTGTATGATGCTGAAGAAAAAAAAATAGAGAGCACCAGTGGGACTCTTATTTTTGAAAGACCTGGAAAGTTTAAATGGCATTACAAAAAGCCTTTCGAGCAATTAATAATTTGTAATGGTAAAAAGTTGTGGTTTTACGATGTAGACATGGAGCAGGTAATCGTAAATAATGTTGAGGGTTTGGTGTCAGCTAGCCCGGCAGCCTTAATTGCTGGATCAGAATCTATTGATTCACACTATATCTTAGAAGTCGTACGCGATGATAATTCAAAAAAAAATTGGTTGAAGTTGATTCCGATTCGAGATGATGGTGTTTTTGCTGCCATCAAGATTAGTTTCAAAGAAGACATTTTTTCGGTAATGGAGATGACAGATTATTTAGGTCAAAAAACCGTGATCACTTTTACTAATTTTGACACCCAAGTTAAATTTGAAATTGATGCCTTTGAATTCACTCCACCAGATGGTGTGGAGGTTCTCTCTCAGCAGTAGAGTTACTATATTTAAAAAAAGGAAATTTTAGAATGCACGATATCCAAGTGTTGAGGCAAGATATTGATCAGGTTTCTCGTTTATTGATGGCCAGAGGGTATCAATTAGATGTGAATCAGTTTATGAAGCTAGAGGCTCGACGTAAGGAACTACAAATAGAGACCGAGAGATTACAGTCTGAGCGTAATAAATTCTCGAAAGAGATAGGTAACAAAAAGAAGTCAGGGGAGGATGCCTCATCGCTAATGGATAAAATGTCTACTATCTCTGAGTCACTTAGTGGATATCAAGATAAACTCTCCGAATTACAACTCAAGATGAGAAGTTTTTTGGCGGAAATTCCTAACATACCCCATGCAAGCGTGCCAGAGGGTAAGAGCGAGAAGTACAACGAAGTGGTGCGGCAATGTGGAGATATTCCTCGGTTTGAGTTTGAAGTAAAAGATCACGTCGATATAGGGGAACGTCTTGGTCAGCTGAATTTTGAGGCCGCCTCTAAAATCTCTGGCTCTAGGTTCTCAGTTTTAACTGGGGAGCTCGCACGTCTCCACCGGGCACTTATCCAGTTTATGCTGGATGTACATACCAAGGACCATGGATACCTTGAGACATATGTGCCATATGTTGTCAATTCCGATGCGGTTTTTGGAACAGGCCAGTTGCCCAAATTTGAGGCGGATCTTTTTTCGATTCAGCGCTCCGATGGAACAAAATCCTACTTAATACCAACAGCTGAGGTGCCGGTAACCAATCTAGTCAGAGAACAGATAATTGAGCTAGACCAATTGCCTATTAGGTATGTTTGTCACACACCTTGTTTTAGATCAGAGGCTGGTTCATACGGCAAAGATACAAGGGGAATGATCAGACAGCATCAGTTTGATAAGGTTGAGTTAGTTCAGATTTGCACGCCTGAGTCCTCCTATCAAATTTTAGAGGAACTCACCCGTCACGCAGAGGAGATATTGAAACGGCTGAAATTGGCCTACAGGGTAGTCTCCTTGTGTGGCGGAGATATCGGATTTTCTGCCGCAAAGACATATGATTTGGAGGTATGGTTGCCATCTCAAGAGACATTTCGTGAAATTTCGTCTTGCTCAAACTTTGAGTCATTTCAAGCTAGAAGGATGATGGCTAGATATAAGAAAAGTGGCGAAAAACCCAAGTTTCTACACACCCTAAACGGATCAGCACTAGCCATCGGGAGAACATTAGTTGCAATTTTAGAAAACTACCAAAATTCAAAGGGGGATTTAGAGATTCCAGAAGTGTTGCAGATGTATATGGGAGGAGCAAAAAAAATTACAGTTACGTAATTTACCCCTCCGTCCAGATCTTTATCTAAGATAAGCTAACATATCATGAAAATTCCTTACTCTCTCCACTAGCTTTACCGCTTGACCACCCCTGGCGTAGCCTCTTTTAAGAGATTGGTAGTGAATTTTTTTTGCGAGGAGTGGACGCGTCCTCTTAACTGATTGCCAGTAATTTGGATTTAATCCCATTCGAACCGCTAGGATCCTGGCGTCTTCCAAATGTGCATTGCCCACGTTGTAAGCTGCAAGTGCCATCCAAGTTCGATCAGGCTCTTTGACGCTGGCCGGAAGGTTATCTCTCAAAATTCTGAGATAGTACGTAGCCGCAAAAATATTCTGTCTGACACTTTTTCTGTTGGTAACTCCGAGGCTCTTGGCTGTTGGTTTTGTGAGCATCATTAGTCCCTTTACCCCTGTCGGGCTGACCGCTTCTGGATTCCACTGAGACTCCTGATAGCCCAATGCAGCCAGAAGATGCCAGTTCATCCCGTAAAATGATGAAGCCTCTCGAAAAATTGATTCTAATTTTGGTAATCTAGAGGATAGTCGTTGGATAAAAGCGTTTTTATCTTCGATACTTAATTCGTTAAGATATCCAAAATACCGCTCTCTTAATCTTTTAATTTTCTGAAAATTTTTCTTTTCATAAAAAAAATTTTTGAGAGTTTGTATCTGTTTGTTTTTGATTTTGTTACAAACGATTATTAACCGAACATCATCTTTTATTTTTGTTTGGGTAACAATATCATAATGATAGCGGTTCAAAGATTTTGAAATCCACTGGTTAGATATGATAAGTTTCCTTCTGTTTGATTGAATTTTTGAGTAAACACGGTCTGGATTAATCACAGAAAATGAATTTTTTTCTCTGTCATTAAAATCGCTTTTACCCTGCAATATTACTTTTTCATAAGATTCAGGTGTTACCCAGTAAGAGATTTTGTGAGATTCATTTGTAAATTGCGATTTCTGACTCTGATATCCGCTCACTGTGTATTGAAGATTCAAAAGACTCGGTGTGATTAATTCGAGTTCTTTTAAGATTGTTTCGCGAGAGATTGCTATGAAAGCGCAATCAACAAAATTTAATGATATGGCTTTTATGGCCTTGCCTGTACTTCTTATTCCGGAAATACTAATTGGAACCTCGGCTTCTTCCGTAAACAGTTCTATCAATGATTTTTGATAGCCGGGTTGATTCAAGAACAAATGATTCTGGAGGGATTGGGTTCGAAAGGACGAATTAAGTGTTATGGATAATATTTTCGGTGTTTTGTGGTTATGCAGAATGTTGAACGTTATTGAGACCAAAATAATAGATATAACGGTGAACTCTAATTTTGTTTTTCCGTATTTGCTCATAAGATCAGTATGACGCGTATGACAATTGTTTGAAAGTTGATAAAATTCATATATTAAATATGGAGAGGTACCGAAGTGGTCACAACGGCGCTGACTCGAAATCAGATGGTCGGGCTATCCCGGCACGTGGGTTCGAATCCCACCCTCTCCGCCATAAACTAGAATTAAGTAATTGTATTTATTGCATAAAAATATTAAAAACATATTTTTGAAGACCATTTGGTGACCGCTCCAATCTTTTAATGTCAACAAGGAAGAATTTTGAATTACTTTAGTAATATGTTTATCATGTCGGTGCATATAACAAATCGCAAAACAACACTATATATAAAAAAATGGGAAAAATGATGCTTAATCTAAAAGAGCGGGATTCTATTTATCAACCCGAGCAGAAAGATCTTGAATTTCCGGAACAAATAAAAACTGAAGATCTCGCGGTTTTGCGGTATCGACGAAAGATGCGTCTGGTTGCCGCATGCAGGGCTTTTGCCGAGTGGCACTTTGATTATGGCTTTGCTGGACATCTCACCATCAGGGATCCAGAAAACCCCGACCTCTATTGGACCAATCCAATGGCAGTTCATTTCAATCAAGTTAAGATCTCTAATCTTATTTTGGTGGACCATGACGGGCAAGTTATTGAGGGTAAATATGCGGTAAATAGGGCCGGGTTTGTTCTGCACGCTGCCGTTCATGCCGAGCATCCGGATATTTTGGCAATGTGTCATGCCCACACTGTTTACGGTACAGCCTACGCTGCACTTGGGAGACCTTTGCCTCCAATAAGCCAAGATGCATGTGCGTTTTATGAAGATCACGTCGTTATTCTTGACGATGCAGGGCAAGTAGCTGTAGAGACTGATGCTGGATTCAGGGTTGCTAGATCGTTCAAGGGTATTACCGCTGCTATTCATCAAAATCACGGACTTTTAGTAGCCAGTAGGCACAGTATAGATGCAGCAGCATGGAGATTTATGGCACTTGAGCGGTGTTGCCAACAACAATTAGCTATAGATGCCTCCGGGCACCAACCAATAGAAATTTCTTCTGACAAAGCAAGGTACAGCCGAAGGCACGTGGGTAGTGAGTATATCGGGTGGCTTTGTTTTCAACCAGTATTCGAAGATTTGATAAAAAGGCACCCTGACATGTTTGACTAAATAAAATTATGGGGTACCCTAACCGTCTAATCTAGATCTAAATTCGGACGTCTATGAGGGCTCCTTTTGACCATTTGGGCTTGGTTCCATTTGTTGGATCTCCGATTCCTTCCCATAGCGCCATATGTATCAATGCCATCGGTTTTTTATGTCGCCATCTGTCAACATATTGACTTTCAAAAGGAGCATCCACAACATTCTCAGTTGAGAGCGTGGACTTAGGTATAACCGATTTTGTTATTATTTTTCCCATCTCGGGCGTGAGGATATTCAAGAGTCGGTTTAATCCCGGATTTTTAAAATTACTTAATGATTGCATCCTACCACCACACTGTTTCAACTTATATAAAAAGTATACATAAAAATGTTTAACAATACCTTAACCACTATTTCTCAGGCCAGCTGCAATACCGTTTATGGTTAGCAAAATGGCATGCTTGGTTTGTTCTTTTTTATCGCCCTTGCGATATTTGCGCAGTAATTCAATCTGCAAGTGATTAAGAGGATTGATATACGGGACCCGAGCCTTAAAGTTATTAAGCAGTGTGGGGTTGTTTTGAAGTAGGTGATCATTGCCATTAATAAGTAAAAGATACTCCTCAGACTTTTGGCATTCGGCACTAATTTTATCGAATATTCTGTTGCGGAGTGCATCATCCTCAACTAATTCTGCATACCGGGATGCAATGTTCATATCTGCTTTTGCTAAAACCATATCGATATTTGATAGCATAGTTTTAAAGAAAGGCCACTCCAGAAACATTTCTCTCAGGACCTCGATATGGTTGCTCCTATCTTTGTTAATCCAAGTCTCCAAGGCTGTTCCAAAACCATACCATCCAGGAAGCATATTTCGAGAAAGCGACCAAGAGAAGACCCAAGGAATTGCCCGAAGATCTTCAATTTGCTTTGAGTTGTTTCGGGCAGAAGGTCGACTGCCAACATTTAACTCAGCGATTTCAGAAATTGGTGTTGCTAATTGAAAAAAAAGAGAGAATCCAGAAGTCTCATACACCAGACTTCGGTATGTTTGAAAAGCTAATGCGCTTATTTCATTTAAGCATTTTTCATGTTCTGGGTTAAGCTTGAGATTATCTTTTGAATTAAGAAGGGAGGCCTCCATGGTTGCTGCAATAATTGTCTCGAGATGTTGCCGACCAATCTTGGGATCAGAGTACTTCCCAGCGATTACTTCTCCTTGCTCAGTAATTCTGATCTTGCCCATAATGCTACCCGGCGGTTGTGACAAAATTCCATCGAAGGCCGGTCCACCACCTCTTCCAACGGATCCGCCTCTGCCATGAAAAAGGCATAGCTGAATTTTATTGGCCTTGGCTATTTTTACCAATTCAATCTCTGCTTTGTATAATTCCCAACATGCTGTTAAATAGCCTCCATCTTTATTGCTATCAGAGTAGCCCAGCATTATTTGTTGATAATCTTGCGTATTTCTCAAAAGGTCTCTATAGAAAGATTTTTTAAATAATTCATCCATGAGTTTCGGTGCCCTTCTAAGGTCAGAGATGCTTTCAAAAAGGGGTACTATATTTAGATCACAGATTTTTTTCTTTGTATTGAGCAATCCTGCCTCTTTAAGTAAAACTGCCACCTCCAAAACATCGCTCACCTCATGGGTCATCGAGATTACATAGTTGGGTATAATTTTTTCGCCATACCGATTTTGAATAATTTTTACGGTATCAAGGATTTCAAGTTCATTTTTAGTTTGTTGGTCATAAATAAAAACTGCAGACCTCAGAGGACGTCCCAAATTTAACTCTCTCAAAAGTAAATTCTGTTTCTGTGTTTCTGGCAATTCGTGATAATTATTTTTGTCTTCACCTTTCGAAATTAGATCTTTCATTACCGCCTCATGAACGGCAGAGTGCTGTCGAATGTCCAAGGGACACAAGTGAAACTCGAATGCTAGAGTCGCCCAATATAGATCCATTAGTCTACCTTCAGCAGCTTTTATACTACCGTGATGTCTCAATGAATGAATTATAATTAGTAGATCATTCGAAAATTCACTGGCGCTTGAATAGGGTCTTAAATCATAGTTTCTTTCTACAGCTTTTTCGGCTAAACCCAGCTTTGCCAAGGTTTGAATTATTCTTCCCTCAATACCAATAAGGGCTCGGCGATATAGTTCATCATGACGTTGAGGAGATTCATCGGGAGATTTATTTGCTAGCTTTCTGAGATCGTCAGTTACAGATATTAGTCTTGAGGAATGTGATAGTTCTAACTTCAAAGCATTAAGTTGTTGCGTATAAAATTGAAAGACACATTTTGCATTTGCAGAGACAGCATATTCCAAGGTATTGCCAGTAACAAAAGGATTTCCGTCCCTGTCTCCTCCTATCCAACTCCCTATTTGAAGGAGTTTCCCAATTTGATGTAAGCAGCTTGGTTCATTATTTTTTTCATTAAAATTATTTATTATGGAGTTGATTTTTTTGTAAATTTTAGGAAGTTCAGAGAAGAACGTCTGCTGGTAGTATGGTAGAGCGTTCTGTATTTCATCCTCCACCGTCAATTTAAGTTCTCTCAGAATTCTAGTTTGCCAAAGCGTTTCAATTATTTCTTTTATTTGATTAGTTAGCTCGTCATTTTTTAATGTATTGGCCTTACTCTCGATTTGTTTAGTTAGACATCTGGCTATTTTCTTCTGCAGATCGAGTATACTCTTTCTCTGAACCTCGGTAGGATGTGCGGTAAGGACGGGGTTGATAGAGGAGGTTTCAAAAAAATTTATAATAGATTTTTCTTTAAACCCTTTATTCCTTATTATCTCAAATGCTCGTTGAATTGATCTTTCTTTGGCGAATAGTGGATTTTCGTCTATTAGATTAAAGATTTTTTCTGTCTGATCCTCTGCAATGTTAGCGAGTAGGGAGAATAGGCTGAATGCTCTTATCAAATTAATCGTTGTTTCGATATTTAAATCATTTAATACGCGACTTAATTCTGTTTTCGCAAGCAAATTACCACTTTTTTCAAACAGAACAGCATTTTTTCTGGTTGATTCAATCGTATTATATAAATCATCTCCATCAAGTTTTTTTATTGTCTCACCTAGAATTCTTCCGAGAAATCTGACGTTATCCTTAAGTAGCCTACCTTTATCTTTATTTACGTTTCTCATAATATTTTCTCTTGGCCCAGATATATCCCACGAGGATTCGAAATATGCATTCATGTAAAAATTCGGTTTGGTGGGTTACTATAAAATCACGAAATTTGATAAAAAGCATTTCAAATCTTCCACGAATTGAAATGATTATAAATTGTAGAGAGCATTCTACATTATTTTATAAGAAATTATGATTCATGGATAAACAAGGACAAAAGATTATTTTTACACAATTAGATACGATGTTACTCATCTATTAAATGTATTAATATAGCCCGCATATCGATATTATTGGTGGGCTGAAAGATTGCGATTTGCGGCTTTTTTATGAATATTTGTTGTTAAAATTTTTAAATAAGGAAAAAAACAAGGTCATATTTTTGAAAAAAAATCATAATTACGTTACATTTTTAAAAATGGTAAAAAGTAAATCAAAGGTTAAAAAAATGAACGTTTATTTAATTCATTCATGAATAATTTGCTTTTGAAAGATAAAGTTGCATTGATAACAGGAGGTAATGGAGGCCTCGGTTTGGGGATGGCAAGAGCCTTGGTCAGGCAGGGTTGCAAGATAATTATTTCCGGAAGAGACAGTGATAAGAATCGTAATGCCTTGACGGAAATTAGGAGAGCTAGCTCATCAAGCTACGCCTTTAAGTACGACGCCTTGAGCAAAGATTCGGTTTTAGCTTTGGTTGACTTCACTGTTAAAACCTTTGGTAAGATTGATATTCTTATAAATAACGCCGGTATTACTAAACGTAGTGCAGAACCTCAACTTATGTCTGATCTTGATTGGCACTCAGTGATGGATACAAATCTAACTTCGGTGCACCTTCTGACGTCGGCTGTTTTTCCTTTCATGCGACATCAAAAACAAGGTAAAATTATCAATATTGGGTCAATGTTTTCAATTTTTGGCTCTGGATACTCGGCTGCGTATTCGGCTAGCAAGGGAGCGATAGTTCAATACACTAAAAGTTGTGCCGTAGCTTGGGCAAAATACAATATCCAAGTCAATGCAATTCTACCAGGCTGGATTTCAACAGATATGACGGATAGTCTAAAAATAAGTGATCCGGAGCGGTATGATCATATTACCTCCAGAATACCTGCTCAGAGGTGGGGTGATTCGGATGACGTTTCTGGTGCCGCTGTATATTTATCAAGTGATTTATCAAACTACGTATCTGGCGCTGCAATACCCATCGACGGTGGCTACAGCGTTTATTGAGGATATAAAAGATTATGAAATATTACAGGTTGATTTTTATTGCGCCACTATTTTTAATTCTTTTTGGTATCAACCTTGAAGACTCTCGTGGAGAAGAAAAGAGCTTTGATGACTTGGTGAGAAAAGGGGGGCTATGGTTCAACAGAACCTCAGGAGAGCTGTTCTCTGGTCGATTAACCGGTGAAATTTTGAGATACACGAGGGGCTGCAAGGGGTGTAAGCGGTATGATGGACCAATGTTGGACGGGAAACCAAATGGTGTTTGGGAATATTTTCATGATAATGATCAGGTCTATCAGCGAAAGTCTTTTAAAAATGGAAAATTGGATGGATCGTTTATTTCCTTCTATTACGACGGGACAATTTGTCAAAGAGGGGCCTACAAAAACGGAAAAAAAGTGGGCAATTGGGAACGTTTTGATAAAGGAGGGTTGGCTTGGATCGATGGTGATCGGTCTCCAGAGTGTGATATGTGTTTGTGTAAAAATTAAATAAAAGGATTTAGTAAATATTAATATTAATCATTAGATTTTTAGTTAATCAACAAAAAGGATATAAGTTTAAATGGCATTGAAAGTGTATTTATCGGGGGAGATACATACTGATTGGAGAGATCAGATAAAACAAAAATCAGGGGAGTTGGATTTAGATGTTATTTTCCATGAGCCAGTTACTGACCATGAAAGATCTGACGATTGCGGAGAGCGTATAATGGGGCCAGAAGAAAAAAAATTTTGGCACGATCAAAAAAGTGCAAAGCTGAATGCGATGCGAACTCGACGAGGAATAGATATTTCGGATGTCGTCATTGTTAGATTTGGAGAAAAATATAGGCAATGGAATGCTGCCTTTGATGCTGGTTACGCTAGTGCTAGAAATAAATCAATTGTGGTTATTCACAGCAACGAAAATCAGCATGCTCTAAAGGAGGTTGATGCTGCTGCTAGCGCTGTGGTTTCAGATATAGATC
>MDTD01194580.1_pt1 | contig 16098 bp, 15 predicted proteins | sample 811221 | NCBI WGS metagenome assembly MDTD01 (sample SAMN05326646, study PRJNA326480) | marine metagenome | isolation source: seawater | place: Pacific Ocean: South West | collected 2011 | reverse complement strand
TGCTCTATCTATCGCAAATCTTACTGGAAGAGATTGCAAAGCAACATCATGAACAACTTGATCATAAGCTCTTTGTAAAAAAGTAGAGTATATAGCCGCATATGGTTTATAACCCTCGGTAGCCAAACCTGCAGCAAAAGTAACAGCGTGTTGTTCAGCAATTCCAACATCGAATGTTCTATCAGGAAATTTTTTTTCAAATAAATTTAAACCCGTCCCAGATGGCATCGCGCCTGTAATCCCAATTATTTTAGTATCTTGTTCAGCATGTTTAATTAAAGTTTCCGCAAAAACTTTTGTGTATGAAGGAATATTTGATGTGGACTTTGATTGCTCCCCAGTAGTTATATTGAATTTTGAAACTCCATGGTATTTATCACCGGACTCCTCAGCAGGTTTGTATCCCTTGCCTTTTTCAGTTCTAACATGAATTAAAACTGGGCCTTGATGATTTGAGTTTTTGACATTTTCAAATATTTGTACCAAGTTTTCAACATCGTGACCGTCAATAGGTCCAACGTAATAGAAACCTAGTTCATTGAACAAAGTTCCCCCAGTTACTATATTTCTTAGCATATCCTCCGCTTTGCCGGCTTTTTGACTAAACCTTTTTGAAAAAGCTGAAATTATCATTTTGAAAGTTTCTCTTAAACTGAAATAAAGCTTTCCTGAAAGTATATTGGCAAGGTATTTGCTCATAGCCCCAACAGGTCTTGCGATTGACATATCATTATCATTTAAGATAACAATCAAATTTGATTTTAATGCTCCAGCATTATTCATTGCCTCGTAAGCCATTCCTGCGCTCATAGCCCCATCCCCAATTACTGCAATAACATTGTTTTTATTATTTGATAATTTTTTTGCAACTGCCATACCCAATGTTGAAGATATAGAAGTTGAACTATGGGCAGCTCCAAAAGGATCGTATTCGCTCTCTGATCTTTTTGTAAAACCTGATAATCCTCCACCTTTTCTTAAAGTTTTAATTCTATCTCTTCTTCCCGTAATAATTTTGTGAGGATAGCACTGATGACTGACATCCCAGACTAATTTGTCTTTAGGTGTCTCAAATACATAATGTAAGGCTACTGTTAATTCTACCACACCTAAACCAGCTCCTAAGTGGCCACCTGTTTCGGAAACTACGTCGATTAACTCGTCTCTGAGTTCGTCAGATATTTGTTTTAAGTTTTCCTTTTTAAATTTTTTAAGATCACTAGGGAAATTAATTTGTTTAATTAGTTTAACCATCAAAATTTTCTTTCTAATATAAAATTTATAGTACCTGTTAAGTCTTTAGCATTTTTTCCATGTTTTTTTAATTTAAGCAATATCTTTTTCCTCAATTTATTTGCATACATAACCGTTTTTTTATATCCCAAAAGGTTAATTAATGTTGATTTTCCTTTTTTTTTATCTTTTTTTGTTGGTTTGCCTACAAGTTTTTTTGAGCCTTTAATGTCTAAAAAATCATCCGCTAACTGAAATAAAAAACCAATGTCCTCCCCAATTTTTCCAAAAGAATTTATCTCTTTATTTTTTTTATTTGCAATAATTGCCACAGATTGAAAGCAAAAACTAAATAATTTTCCAGTTTTTTTTCTTTGCATGTCGATTATCTGTGTCAATTTTTTTTTTTTATTTTCAAATTTTAAGTCTAATTCTTGGCCACCGGCTATTCCTGTGTGTCCTGAGCTATTTGCTAATAAATTTATTATTCTATTTTTATGTCTTGATGATAATGAGTATTTTTTTGTGGTAATAATTTCAAAAGCTAAAGTTAACAATGAACTTCCTGCTAGTACAGCGGTAGCCTCTCCAAATTTTTTGTGTGTTGAAATTTTTCCTCTTCTGAAAGCATCATTATCCATACAGGGTAAGTCGTCATGAATCAATGAGTAAGAATGTATACACTCAACTGCTGCACAAATATTCATTAATTCTTTTTCTTTTATTTTAAAAAGTTTTCCGACATCAAATATAATTGTGCTTCTTATTTTTTTTCCACCAGAAATTACTCCATATTTCATAGGTGTTACTAAGAGTGAGGTTTTTTGCTGTTTAAGAAAATTAATTAAAAATTTATCTATTTTTTTTGCATTTTTAATTAATCTATTTTTCATCTTATTATTTAGCTATTCGGTTCTGATATCTCTTTAGATTTCTTTTTAAAAAGATTTTCTACGTGTTTATTTAAAATAATTAATCTCTTCAACTGTTCTTTTGAGCTATGTAAGTCCAGTATTTCACTCTCAAGTTTTGCAAGTATTTCATTAATTTCATCTCTTGCCTCTTTTAATGATTTACTTTTGATATCAGCTGGAATATTTTCCATTTTCATAGGCTAAATAATAATTACATTATGAAAAACATCTACTCAAATATATATTCTTTCAACAAAAAGATCCTAAAAAAAACTCTTGATTCTCTTAATCTAGGAAATATAGCTAGTTTACCCACTGAAACTGTTTATGGGTTAGCTGGAAATGCGTACTCAAAAAAGGCTATTAAAAGGATTTTTAAACTAAAAAGAAGACCAAAAAGAAATCCTTTAATAATACATTATTTAAATTTAAAAAATGCAGAAAAAGATGTAATCGTAAATGATATTTTTATAAAACTTTATAAGAATTTTTGTCCTGGCCCTCTTACTTTTATTTTAAAAAAAAATAAAAAATCTAAAGTTAATAATTTAGCAACAGCTAATTTGAATACAATAGCAGTAAGATTCCCTAAACATAAAGTAGTTAGGTCAATTTTAAAAAATATCAATTTCCCTTTGGCTATGCCAAGTGCTAATCTTTCATCAGGTTTAAGCCCTGTGAAGGCAGATGATGTATTTGATGAATTTAAAAAAAAATTAAAAATAATTATTGACGGTGGAAAATCTAAAATTGGAATTGAGTCTACAGTAATAGATTTGACTGAAAAACCAAAAATTTTAAGACATGGAATTATAAGTGCTAAAGAAATTAAAAATCTTCTTAAAACTAATTTTTCAACAAAAAAATCAAAGTTGAAGTCTCCTGGAATGATGAAAAAACATTATTCACCAGGTATACCAATTATTTTTAACAAAAAACCCTTAAATCTAAGTCACGCTTACATTGTTTTTGGAAAAAAATATGATTTAAAAAAAAATTATTTTAATTTAAGTAAAAAGGCCAATTTAACAGAAGCTGCCGCAAATTTATATAGCACTATGAGAAAAATTAAAAAAAATGGTTACAAAAAGATTTTTGTATCGAAAATTCCTAGGTCTGGTCCTGGAATAGCGATTAACGATCGGCTATATAGAGCATCAAAATAATGTTTATTGAAATAAAAAAACTTTCTAAAGCTTACAATGATTATTTAGCTGTAAATAAGATTAATTTTTCTATTGAGAGGAATGAAACTATAGGTCTTCTAGGTCCGAATGGATGTGGTAAAACAACAACTATCGGAATGATGCTAGGATTAATTACACCAACCTCAGGTGAAATCTTAATAGAAAATAAAAATATTAACTCGTTTGGTAGAGATGAAATACTAAAAAGATTTAATTTTGCCTCACCTTACATTGAACTACCAAAAAAACTTACCGTAAAGCAGAATTTAGAAATTTATGGAAGATTATATGGAATAGACAAATTAAATGATAGGATAAATCAAATTTCAGGTGATTTAGACATTAAAAATTTCTTTAATAGAAAAACTGGTGAATTGTCATCAGGTCAAAAAAATAGAGTATCTTTAGCAAAGTCTTTAATTAATAAACCAGAAATACTTCTTCTAGATGAGCCAACAGCTAGTTTAGATCCAGATATTGGTGACTTTATTCGAAATTATATCCAAGAATATAAATTAAAAAATAAAGTCACTATTTTATTAGCATCTCACAATATGAGTGAAGTAGAAAGACTTTGTGACAGCATAATTATGATGAAAAAAGGTAAAATTATAGATAAAGGAACTTGTGAGAAATTAATTAAAAAACATGGTAGAGACAATTTAGAGGAAACATTCCTTAAATTAGTCAGGAGTCAAAATGAATTATAACAAGATATATGCCTTGGGTTTAAGACATATTTATTTAATTATGAATTCATTTCCTAGAGTTTTGGATCTAATTTATTGGCCGACTGTTCAAATCTTTCTTTGGGGCTTCATATCTAAATTTTTTACATTAAGCTCGGATTATTATAATGATACTGTAGGAATTATCCTGACTGCAGCAATTCTTTATGATTTTTTATTCAGAGCTAGCATAAGCTTCAATATGATGTTTCTAGAAGAAATTTGGAGTAGAAATTTTACAAATTTATTTATTGCTCCAATTAAAATAAGTGAAATAATAACCTCTCTAACGTTAACTGCTATTTTAAGAACTTTAATTGGATTTGTGCCTGCAATTTTAATAGCTATGCCTTTATTTAATGTTTCCGTGTTTAACCTTGGATTACCTTTATTGTTTTTGATAATTTCATTATATCTATTTGGGATTAGTTTAGGTCTTTTTGTAACTTCTGGATTATTGCGGTTTGGTCCCTCTTTTGAAAATATTGCCTGGGCTAGTTTATTTTTCTTAGCTCCTTTAGGATGCATTTATTACCCAGTTGAAATTCTTCCAAATCTTTTACAAATAATTGCAAAGGGATTGCCTTTAGTTCATATTTTTGAAGAAATGAGAAATATACTCATGACAGGAATAGTTGATTATGCAAATATTTTTAAATCTATAGCTATATCGATCATTTATTTTTGTTTGGGAGTTTTAGTTTTTTACTTGTCGTATTATGGAGCAAAAAAACGAGGAACTTTAATAAATATGGGTGAGTAGATGCATAAATATATTGATGAAATTAAAAAACATGAGGCAAAACCTTATATTATAAATAATTTTATTAATAATGATGAGATAAAATCTTTTCAAAGATTATACAAAGATCTTCCATTAGAAATTAATAATGACAGACAAAAAATTGTAAAAAAAAAATGGTCCTACAAATTTTATTCCGATTTACAAAAAAAGTATAAAGAAAAACTAAAATTTTATTTAAAAAACTATAAAATGGACAATCCCGTTACCAAAAATGGTGAAGAAAGCTTAGGATTGTTTCAAGAAAGTTTTAAACCTGTCACTCTTCATGTTGACACAGGTTTCGACTTTGAAAAAATTTTATACAAGCAAACCTTATTACCTTTATCTGAAAATGGTGAAACAATTATATTTAAGAATAGATTTTACGGGTGTTCTACGACATTTTCAATTAGTCCAATGGAATTGTCGGCAAAGGGGTATAATAAAAGATCTTCAGAACATATAAATCTTTATAATGGGAAAGAATTTGATAAAATTATGCATGAGAAATATTTGGGTCATGAAGATATAAATAATTTAAAAGGTTTAGAAATAGATTTAGTTTATAAATGGAAACTTGGAGATTTACTTGTTTTTGACAGAACAAGCTTACACTGTTCTTCAAATAATTTGGAAGGCAAAAAATTAGGTTTAACAACATCTACGATAATAAAATGAAATTAATTGATTGTTTTATGTATTTTGATGAGGATCTTGTTCTAGATATAAGACTTAATACTCTTGATGAAAAAGTAGATAAATTTATTATTGCTGAAGCTACAAGAGATCATGCTGGTAAACCGAAAAAACTAAATTTTAAAATTGAAAATTTTTCAAAATTTAAAGAGAAAATCAAATATATAGTGATAGATGACATACCGACAGAAGTTAAATCTTTCAAAAAAAATTGGCATAGTAATCACATCAGAGATCAATTTCAAAGAAATGCTTTAGAAAGAGGATACAAAAACTTTCATGATGACGACTTAATTATGATCTCCGATATTGACGAGATCCCTAATCCAGACAAGATAAATGAATTTATTTCTACTAACATTTATGCATGTTTTATACAAAGTAACTATCAATCAAAACTTAATTTGTTAAATTTAACTCAAACTAATTGGCCAGGTACTAAAATTTGCAAAAAAAAATATCTTCAATCTCCTCAATGGTTGAGAGATATAAAGATAAAAAAGAAGCCTTTTTGGAAAATTTTTAAAAGAAATATTCAATTGATTGAGAATGGAGGTTGGCATTTCAGTTTTCTTAAAAGCCCGGAGTCAATAAAAGAAAAAATTATTGCTTACTCTCATCAAGAGTATAATAAGGGTGAATTTACTAACACAACTCTTATAAAAGAGAGAATATCTAAAGGATTAGATCTATTTGATAGAGATATAAAATATAAAAAGGTTGAGGTAGATAAATCTTTTCCAAAATATATATTAAACAATAAAGAAAAATTTAAGGATTGGATTTTACAGTAATTCGTGATGGTGCGCCGGATAGGAGTCGAACCCATAACCTCCGGAGCCGAAATCCGGCGCTCTATCCAGTTGAAGCTACCGGCGCTTTAAGTTTAATTTAAGTAATTTTATGAATAACTCAATAAATTTTTTTGTGAATGAAAGCGACAAAGGGGAAAGAATTGATATTTATTTATCAAAAAGCATAGAAAATTTGACACGATCACATATTCAGAAGTTAATAAAAAAGAATTACGTAAAATTAAATGAAATTACTATTAATTTACCCTCTATCAAGATTAAAACAAAAGATAAAATTTCAGTCAAAATTACTCAAGAAAGAAATAAAAAAATTATTCCATATAACTTTAAACTTGAAGTAATTTATGAGGATAAAGATTTATTAGTAATCAATAAACCAAAAGGACTTGTAGTTCACCCAGGACCAGGAAATTATAAAAACACATTAGTTAATGCTTTAGTATTCAAATATAAAAATAATCTATCAGATATAAACGGAGATTTAAGACCAGGTATAGTTCATAGAATTGATAAAGAAACGAGTGGTCTTCTTGTAGTTGCAAAAAATAATATTTCACATTCAAAATTAAGTGAGCAATTTAGCAATCATACTATAAGCAGAAAATATCAATGTTTGGTTTGGGGAGTAATAAGACCGATGAATGGAAGAATTCAAACTTTAATAACTAGAAATAAAAAAAATAGGCAACTCATGACTGTAAGCGATTTGACGGGTAAAACAGCGATAACAAATTATAAAACATTAAAAGTCTTTGATAAAGAGAATATACCAAAAATAAGTTTACTAGAATGCACATTAGAAACAGGGAGAACACATCAAATTAGAGTACACCTAAAATACAAAGGAACATCGATTCTCGGCGATAATCAGTACGGAAAAGGGAAAATAAAATTTAAAAAAATAGATAAGAGCTTTTATAGTAAATTAATCGAATTAACCGGACAATTGCTTCATGCAAAAACTTTAGAATTTAAACATCCGACTAAAAATAAAATAGTTAATTTTAATTCAAATCTTCCAACAGAGTTCAAAAAAATGTTAAAATTACTTAATAATCCCAACAGTTGAAAAAATAAAATTAATATATAAATTCCAATTATGAGTAAAAAAAATCAAATATCAAATCTTCCTATCCCTTCTGTAGGGGGTCTATCTATTTATCTTTCCCAAATTAAAAAATTTCCAATGCTTGATGCTGAGGAAGAATATATGCTTGCAAAAAACTGGAAGGAAAATGGAAACCTACAATCTGCTCACAAGTTAGTTACAAGTCATTTGAGACTTGTAGCAAAAATCGCTATGGGTTACCGAGGATATGGGTTGCCAGTTAATGAATTGATCTCTGAGGGTAATATAGGCTTGATGCAAGCAGTAAAAAAATTTGATCCTGATAAAGGTTTTCGATTAGCTACTTACGCAATGTGGTGGATCAAAGCTGCTATTCAAGAATATGTTTTAAGATCGTGGAGCCTAGTCAAGATGGGAACAACAACTGCACAAAAAAAACTTTTCTTTAATTTAAAAAAACTTAAAAATCAGATTGCTCCAAATCAAGAAGGTGATCTCAAAGATGATCAAGTAAAAGAGATCTCTAAAAGATTAGATGTGGACTCAAATGAAGTTGTTAATATGAATAGGCGAATGATGGGACAAGAAAAATCTCTTAATGATCCCATTAAATCTGGGGATACCGACGAGTGGCAAGACTGGTTGGTAGATGAAAGTCTTGACCAAGAACTTATTGTTTCTCAGCAACAAGAATATAATGACAAAAAAGAATTATTGTATAACGCTATGAAAATTTTAAATGAAAGGGAGAAAAAAATTATTCAAGCTAGAAGATTAACAGAAAATCCATTAACTTTGGAAGAGCTAAGTAAAAAATATAAAATAAGTAGAGAAAGAATTAGACAAATTGAGACAAAAGCTTTCGAAAAATTACAAAAATCTATGATTAACGCCACAAAATCTAAAAATTTATTACCTGCTAATTAATTTTTAAAGGGATCTTCAATTAGTATTGTATCTTCTCTCTCTGGACTTGTTGATATACTTGAGACTTTAGCTCCTACAAAATCCTCGAGCGCAAAAATATATTTTTTAGCATTATCAGGTAAATTTTCTATGTTTCTAATTCCTTGTGTCTTAGTTTTCCAACCGTCAAATGTCTTATATATAGGTTTTATATTAAATTGATCTTCTGTGGCAGCTGGCAAATAATCAATTTTTTTTCCGTTTAGTTCATACCCAATACACATTTTAATTTCTTCTAATTCATCAAGCACATCAAGCTTAGTTAATGCAATACCATTAATTCCTGAAATTTTAATAGTTTGACGAACTAGAACTCCATCAAACCAACCACAACGCCTTTTCCTAGCAGTAACCGTTCCAAACTCTTTACCTCTTTTACCTAATATCTCACCAATTTTATTTTTGAGCTCAGTTGGAAAAGGTCCGCTGCCTACTCTTGTGGTGTAAGCCTTAGTGATACCTAAAATATACCCTATTTTGTCTGGACCAGTACCTGACCCTGTTGCTGCCATGGCTGGAACTGTGTTAGAAGATGTTACGTAAGGATAAGTTCCATGATCAACATCTAAAAGTATACCTTGCGCTCCTTCAAACAGAATTTTTTTTCCCTCTTTCTTAAAATCATCTAATTTTAACCAAATCGGTTTAGCAAACTTAAGTATATCTGGAGCAATTTTAAGTAATTTTTTTTTGAGATCATCTTTTTTAAAAATTTTTTTCTTTAAGCCTTTTCTGATTGCATTATGATGTAACAAAACATTTTCTAGCCTACTATCAAGGTTGCTTTCAGACCTTAAATCCATCACCCTTATTGATCTTCGTCCTACTTTATCCTCATAACAAGGTCCAATTCCTCTACGAGTTGTCCCTATTTTCTCTTTTCCAGCAGCATCTTCTCTAATCTCATCCATTTCTTGATGAAAAGGAAGAATAAGTGAAGCAGTTTCAGCAATCATAAAGTTTTCAGATGAAACATTAATACCTTTCTTTTTAATTTCTTGTATTTCACTCAGAAGAGCCCAGGGATCTATTACTACTCCGTTTCCAAGAATAGAAATCTTTCCTTCTCTTACAATTCCTGATGGTAATAAGCGTAATTTGAATACCTTTTTATCAATTACAAGAGTATGTCCCGCATTATGTCCGCCTTGGAAACGAACTACCACATCAGCCTCGTTTGAAAGCCAATCAACAATCTTTCCCTTTCCCTCATCTCCCCACTGTGAACCTACTACAACAACGTTTTTCATAATTTAATTAAATCTTTTAATTATTTCTAAAGAGTTTAAATGATTTATTGGGCCATTTCCTTTTCCATAATTTGGATTAGATTTTATTGCTTGATGTACATACTTAATCCCTAACTCACAAGATTTCTTTAAAGGTTTTCCACATGATAAAAATGTAGTTATTGCGCTAGATAAAGTACACCCTGTTCCATGGGTATTTTTTGTATTAATTTTTTTGTTTTTAAAGACCTTAATAAATTGTTTATTTATCAGAACATCTTCAATTCTCTTATTATTGTTATGTCCACCTTTTAGAAGTACGTTTTTAACGCCAGATTTTAGAATTATTCTACCTGCATTAATCATATCGTCTGTATTATTGATTTTCAGATCTGATAAAACCTCTGCTTCTGGAATATTAGGAGTAACTAAATAAACTTTTTTTATTAATTTTTTTTTTAAAATTTTTATAGCAGATTTATCTATTAATTTTGCTCCACCTTTAGCAACCATCACTGGATCTAGAATAATTTTTTTTATTTTAATCTTATCTAATGCTTTTATTACTGATGTAATTACTTTTGATGAATTAAGCATACCTATTTTTATTGCATCTGGCCTTATATCTTTACAAGTAAATAAAATTTGTTTCTCAATTTCTTTTGGATGAATTGAAATTACTTTATCTACTCCTGTAGTATTTTGTACTGTTATAGCGGTAATAGCTGTCATAGCAAAACTACCTAATGAAGTTACTGTTTTTATATCAGCTTGTATTCCTGCACCACCTGAGGAGTCTGATCCTGCAATAATTAAAATTTTTGATTTAGGTTTCAAATTATATAATTGATTTTTTAATAATTTTTATGCAATTTATAATTAATTTTTTATCATATGACTCTGCCATAATTCTTATTTTTGGTTCAGTACCGGATTTTCTCACAAGTATTCTACCTTTTCCACTTATTATTTTTTTTGCCTTTTTTATTGCTTTCCTACATTTTAATTTATTTATTATTTCCTTATCTTTAACAACTATATTTTCTAAAATTTGAGGTAATGGTTTGAAAATATTAAGAAGTTTGCTAGCTTTTTTAATTTTCCTTAAAGAGTACAACACTTCTAGTGCAACAAGCAAACCATCTCCGGTGGTAGCAAATTTCCCTAAAATAATATGTCCTGATTGCTCACCTCCAAGATTAAAATTAAGTTTTTTCATTTTTTCCTTCACATACCTATCTCCCACATTCGATCTTAAAAATCTTATTTTCTCTTTTCTTAAGTATTTTTCTAAACCAAGATTAGACATTAAAGTTCCAATTACACCTCCTTTTAAAATTCTTTTAAGTTTCCATCTTTTAGCTATCATTGCGATAATTTGGTCTCCATCTATAATTTTTCCATTCTCATCACACATAATAATACGATCAGCATCTCCATCGAAGGCGATACCAACATGAGCTTTAAATTTCTTCACTGCGTTTTTTATGTTAAGTGGATAAGTTGATCCACATTTGTGATTAATATTAATTCCGTTTGGGTCCACTCCTAAGGAAAATATTTTTGCGCCCAAATCTTTTAAGAGTTTTGGAGCAGCTTTGTAACAAGCCCCATTTGCGCAATCTAAAACTATTTTTAAACCTTTTAAATTAAAGTTTTTTGGAAAATTATCTTTTAATATTTTAATATATCTTTCATTTCCATCTTCTAACCTCTTAACTCTTCCTAAAAGCTCTGGGTTTGTAAGTTGTTTTGTGTTTTTAGCATCAATTAACTTCTCAATTTTTTTCTCAATTTTATCAGATAATTTCATCCCGTCTGGTCCGAATAATTTAAGCCCGTTATCGTAATAGGGATTATGAGAAGCTGTAATCATAATTCCCATGTTAGCTTTCATAGATTTTGTCAACATGGCAAGACCATTAGTTGGCAAAGGTCCTAATGTAAATACGTGCATTCCACCGGAAACTAATCCAGATACAAGAGCAGGTTCTAAAGTATAACCAGATAATCTTGTGTCTTTAGCTATTATAGCAATTTGTTTATTTCTTTTCTGGTTTTTAAAGTAATTACCAGAAGCTAATCCAAATTTAAAAAATTTTTCCCCAGTGATATTCCCTTTATTTACAGTGCCTCTTATACCGTCTGTTCCAAAATATTTATTTTTCATTATATTGATAATATCTTTTTAAAAACTAAAATTCCTTGCTTAACCTCATTTACATTATGCACCCTAAAAATTTGAACTCCTTGTGATAACAAAAAAAGGACAGACGCTAATGTTCCTCCTGTTCTATCTTTGCTATCATAATTTCCAGATATTTGATTGATAAATTTTTTTCTAGATGAACCAACCAAAATTGGAAATCCTAAGCTATGAAACAAAGATATCTTAGAAATTAAAGTCAAATTATGTTTCAAAGTTTTACCAAAACCAATTCCTGGATCTAGTATAATCAAGTTATCTTTTAATTTTTTTTCTATATTATTTTCAAAAAAATCATAAATATCTAATAAGACATTATTATATTTTGGATTAATTTGCATGGTATTCGGTGTGCCTTTCATATGATGAAGAACTTTGGGAATTTTAAATTTTTTAAGTCTTGTCAAAGATCGTTGATCAAAACTAAATCCTGAAACATCGTTTATTAAATTAACGCCATACTTAATACCCTCAATCATAAGTTCTGACTTTCTAGTATCTAGTGACAAGCAAGTTTTTCTAAAATTTTTCTTAAATCTTTTTAGAACAAAAATAAGTCTTTTTCTTTCAGTAGATAAACTTATAGTTTTGGAACCTGGCCTGGTAGATTCACCGCCAATATCAATAATATCTGCACCTGATTTTATCATTTGTGAAATATGTTCGAGAGATTTGTTTTTTTTGTTAAACTTACCTCCATCCGAAAAACTATCAGGAGTTAAATTTAAGATACCCATAATAGAAGGTTTTGAAAAATCAACATTCTTTAAAAAGTTTTTTCTTTTTGAAACAATCTTTTTTAAATCGTCTTTTATTTTTTTTTTTAAGTTTTTGTTTAAAAATTTTATATCTTTGATTAAAATATATTTGCTTTCGATTTTTCTATTATTCCTTATCAAAACCTCTATTTTATCAAATGCAAGGTTATTAGAACCGCAAAGTGACAAGGCTTGTTTTTTTTGAATTAGCTTTTTTGCTTGAATGCCATAATAAAAATTACACGCTCTAGTGTAATATTTTATCATGTTGTTAAATAGCTGGTTTTGGTTTTAATCCTAGTGAGCCTAGTGCTGAAGATGATTTGCTATTATCTTCCTCTTCTTTAAAAGATCTTGTTGGTTTGATATCTTTTAATATTAAATCTCTGATTTCATCACCTGATAAAGTTTCGTAAATCAGTAATGCCTTTGAGAGTTTATGAAGGTCGTCGATTTTTTCATTTAAGACTTTTCTTGCTCTTTCATACCCTTGGTCTACGATTTTTTTTACTTCTATATCAATTTTTTTTGCTGTTTCCTCTGACATGTTTTGCTGTTTTGTAACTGATCTACCTAAAAAAACTTCTTCTTCATTTTCGCCGTATGCAATAGTGCCTAACTCCGTACTCATTCCGTACTTAGTGACCATGTTTTTTGCCATTTTTGTTACCATCTCGATATCTGAAGAAGCTCCGGATGTAACTTTGTCATGACCAAAGATTATCTCCTCAGCTATTCTTCCTCCCATTGCTACTGCTATATCTGCATGCATTTTTTCTCTTGTAACAGATAGTTGGTCTCTCTCTGGAAGTCTCATAACCATACCAAGAGCTCTACCTCTAGGAATTATAGTAGCCTTATGAATTGGATCCGAAGCCTGTTCGTTTAGAGCTACAATTGCATGACCACCTTCGTGATATGCTGTAAGTTTTTTTTCATCTTCAGACATAACTAAAGATCTTCTTTCTGCACCCATCATCACTTTATCTTTAGCTTCTTCTATATCTGACATAGTAACTACTCTTTTGTTTTTTCTTGCTGCAAGTAAAGCAGACTCATTAATTAAGTTTGCTAAATCAGCACCAGAAAATCCCGGTGTTCCTCTTGCAATCGTTCTAAGTTTTACATCTGGTCCAGTATTTATTTTTTTTACATGAACCTTTAAAATAGCTTCTCTTCCAATAATATCTGGATTGCCCACTACTACTTGTCTATCAAATCTTCCAGGTCTTAAAAGAGCTGGATCTAACACGTCTGGTCTATTAGTAGCGGCGATTAATATGATACCCTCATTTGTATCAAAACCGTCCATTTCTACTAATAATTGGTTAAGTGTTTGTTCTCTTTCATCATTTCCACCACCTAAACCTGCGCCTCTACTTCTTCCAACCGCGTCTATCTCATCTATAAATATAATACAAGGAGAGTGTTTCTTTCCTTGTTCAAACATATCTCTTACTCTAGAAGCCCCTACCCCAACAAACATTTCAACAAAGTCTGATCCGGATATTGAAAAAAAAGGAACGTTTGCTTCACCGGCTATAGCTTTTGCGAGTAATGTTTTACCAGTTCCAGGAGGTCCAATTAAAAGAGCGCCTTTAGGAATTTTACCTCCTAATCTGCTAAATTTTTTTGGATCTTTTAAAAATTCTACAATTTCTTCTACTTCTTCTTTCGCTTCCTCAACTCCAGCAACATCATTAAAGGTTACTTTACCTTTTGCTTCGTTTAACAATTTTGCTTTAGACCTTCCAAAGCCCATCGCGCCACCTTTTCCACCTTGCATTTGTCGCATAAAGAATATCCAAACCCCAATAAGTAAAAGCATAGGGAACCAAGAAAGTAGAATGCCAAGTAGTGATGGCATTTTATCTTCTTGTGGTGAAGCTATTATACTAACTCCATTAGAAGATAGCTTTTCTACAAGTTCAGGATAATTAGGTGAATAAGTTGTAAATTTTTTACCATCAGCTAAAATGCCAGATATATTATTTCCTTGAATTTGAACCTCCACTACTCTTCCAGCATCCACCTCATCTAAAAAATTTGAAAATGCAAGGGAGCTCCTTTGTGAATTAATCTTATTTGGGTCTTGAAACATATTGAATAGCCCTACAGAAAGTAAGACGATTATTACCCACATCACTAAATTTTTCAGGTTCATAAGAAATAAATAATCATTAATTTATATTTAACAAGTATATTTTAAGTTTAAATGAGTTGTAAATAAGACAAAATATATCTAAATAACCTCGAAATTATCTGATTTTTTCAACTTTTAAGCTCAAATGATATTTTTTTTTAGTAAATAAACATCCTCCAAGAGTAGATTTTGAGAAATTTTTACTTTTTATATTATTTATTAGTCTAATAACTTTTTTCGACCTCGGATTATAATAGTTTTTTCTAAGTTCTTTGATAGACTGGTTAATCAATCGAATTTTAAATTCTTCACTTGAACTATTAAATTTTCGTAGATTGATTAATACTTCGTGTCTAGATTTTTTTACAGTTTTATCAAATATTTCATTAAAATAATTATCTAAAATATTTTTACTTGAAGCTAAATTGTTTATTGATTTAATAATTTGATCATAACTAATTCCACTTTTTTTTAAAGGAAATTCCAAGTTTCTAATTCTAGTTCTAAGATACTTATTGTCATGATTAGAAGGATCTCTAACAAACTTGCCAAATACTATTGTTGAAATTTCAATCAAATATTTTTTTTTGACGTCTAAAAGAGGCCTAAATAATTTTACCTTTTGACTTAATTTGCTTAAAGGTTTCATTGCAGATAAGCCCGTTAATCCACTGCCTCTTGAAAGTCTGATAAAAAATGTTTCAACTTGATCCTCCAAGTTATGTCCAGTCAAGATAGTTTTGATATTATTTTGAACACAGTATTTATTTAAAATTTCATACCTAATTTGTCTGGCTTGGCTTTGTATATTTTTTTTAATTTTTTCTTTATTTAAAAATACTTTTAAATTTAACTTATGTTTCTTAAAGAGTTTTTTTACGGTGATTGCTTCTTTAGATGAATTTTTTCTTAAATTATGGTCGATATGAATATATTGAAAAAATTTTTTTTTTTCAACTTTGTACAACATTGTCAAAGCAGCTAAAGCTAAACTGTCAGGTCCTCCAGATACAGCTACTAAAAAATCTTTATCTTTTAACTTTTCAAGTTTTTTTTTTAAATTTTGATATACGTGAAAAAGTTCCTTATTATTCTTAAAAAGATCTTTAAGAATTACATTTGAATTTTTTTTGCTCATATTGAGCTTTTTGTAGCACAGACTTGCTTGCTTTTGGGTATTCTTTTTTTAATCCAGAAATCATTTTACAACCCTGATCTTTTTCTCCAAGTTGAACCATTGTTATGCCTAATTTTAGAAGGTTATCAGGAGCTTTTTTACTTTTAGGATAATTTTGATAGCCATCTAAATAAGCTGTAGCGGCGTCAGAATATAATTGTCTAATTCTAAATGTTTCACCATACCAATATTG
>MDTD01081121.1_pt1 | contig 16101 bp, 11 predicted proteins | sample 811221 | NCBI WGS metagenome assembly MDTD01 (sample SAMN05326646, study PRJNA326480) | marine metagenome | isolation source: seawater | place: Pacific Ocean: South West | collected 2011 | reverse complement strand
GGTCCTCGTCATAGTATGAAACACCAGCGTACCAACCCAGAGGGCTATCATCATTGCCGGTCAGGCGCAGTTCCTGCTGGAAGTATTGGCCCGATTGACGGAACTGGAAGTTGTTGATGTTGAGCGGTGTGCCGTCGTAGTCCTCTGAGTAGTAGTAATCGTGGTCCTTGTAGCCCGTGTTCGAGGTCAAGGTGGCGAAGCCCAGATCGTAGTCAACGAAGACGCCAATGGTCAGCAAGTTGCCGTCATCACCCTCACCTGATCCGAGGTCAGAGTCGATTTGCTCGCTTGTCCCGTCCAATGTGGTGTCATCAACGATATAGCCATCAAACGCATCCCAGATATCGCCGCTATCAATTGCACGGTACATGGAACCAGACTGCTCACGGTCTTCGTAGTCGACAACCGTATTGATGGACAATCGGTCACTCTCGTAGGCCGTAGACCAACGCACAGCCATCTTGCTGTGTTCGATTTCACGACGATTTGTCGCTACGTTTTTCGCGAATCCGCGCTCGCTAGAGGAGTAGCCTGCAAGGCGCATCGCAAAGCTGTCGTTGACCGGAATGTTGGTTGCGCCCTCAAAGACAAAGTGACCACGCTGACCAAAGTCCAGATCCATGTAGGCGTCATCGGCGCCGATCTCAGCTTTGCGAGTGTGGACGCTAAATGCACCGCCGATCGAGTTACGACCAAACAGGAAGCCCTGTGGTCCCCGCAGTACCTCGGCACGCTCAATATCAAAGAGACTAGTAACCGCTGAACCGTTACGACCCTCGTAGAGGTCGTTCTTGAAGAATGCCGACGATGGATCGCCGCCAACGCCGAAGTCCTGCGTTCTTACACCGCGGATACTAACCGCATCGATGTAGGAGTCCTGAGAGTTACCGCTCACGCCAGGAGTGTAGGAAATCAGATCCTTGACGTCATTGAGGTTTGTATCTTCGATGAAGTCGCCCGAAAGCGCGGTAATAGCAAGCGGAACGTCCATGACGCCCTGCTCACGCTTAGTCGCGGTAACGACAACTTCTTCAAGGGTTTGGGCGACGGCAGGTCCCGTGCCAACTAAAGCCGCCGAGACAGCTAGCGGCAAAATAAGTCGCGCATTGGGTTTAGCCCCGAATACCTTTGCCATAGTGGTTTCCTCATATGGGTTGAAGCAGTTTGATTTGGCTATTTATTGCCCTACCTGCTCGTTTTTTATAAGAAAGCGTCACGCTTTTTTTACATCACGAGTCAGTATACTCCTGACCTAATCTAAGGGAACCCCCTCGAGGGGTACCCCCAGACGCGTCAGCTCGTTCATCATGGGTGAAAGCTCAGTTTCGTACCGACGCCAGCGACCGATAGATCGTGTATGCGCGGGCTCACGGACTTGCACCGAACTCGCGGTGGCAACACCGGATGTACTCTCGTGAAAGTTCAGGCAGGCGTCTTCCCAGGAGAGTTCAAGGGCGCTGATCAGCTTCCTCGCGTTGGGTTCTAGGTCTCGAGCAGCTTCTTCGTAGCTGATATCGATAATGCGCCCGGGAAACTCCTGTCGAAAATGTGCCATCAAATCCCGATAGCGAGCGTGGTGGCGTGCCATTTCGCATTGGTCGTAGGAGTGCAGGTACGCGTCCGCGAATAACTGCTTGAAGCTGGCAAAGCATGCGTCCATTGGACCTCTGACAAGATGAACAATCTTTGCCTTGGGAAGTGCCGCCAAAATCAGTGGTATGTTGAGATAATTGACCGGTAGCTTGTCTACAAAGAAAGGACTTTTATCTCTGAGCTTCGCTGTTGATCGGAGGTACATACGTCCAATCTCTGCGGGATTAACGGTCGCCGCGGTAAGGAACAGTTCTTTCGAAAACCGCTTTGGATCAGCATGCCGCGATGCTCGCCGAACTGCGAGACCGAATTGTTGTAACTCGCCCGCGGAATATACCTGTGAGTGGCTGGTGATGACTCGCTCGATCAGCGTCGTACCGGTCCGTGGCTGGCCCAAGACGAAAATAGGTGCTGGGTCTTCAACACCGGGCGCAGCGGTAGCTAGCCACTGCGCTGTGTAAGTCTCTTTGATGGCCTCAAACATGGCCGCTTCATCGGCCTCGCTGAATTCGACAGTTTCACGTCGGGCTTGTGCACCCTGAGTAAAGGCGGAGAAGGCGTCAGCCCAGTTGGCTAAATCCTCATTTTCTTTGCCTATGGCGTAATGCAGAAACCCCTGCGACCGTTTCGATTGCTGCCCAGAATCGATCAAGCCCTGCATGGTCTTTATGTGGCTGTCGTCTTTTGCTTTTTCTGAGTTGGCCAGCCCCCAGTGACATTGCGCACTGTTGGGTTCAATTTCGATGGCGCGCTTAAAGAGTGCAACCGCTTCATCAATCTTTCCAAGAAAGACTCGAACATTGCCAAGGTTCATTAACGCAGATGGGCTTTGCGGAACCATCTTGTGCGCGCGCGCGAAAAAGAGCTCGGCGGCTTCGTACTCACCGAGCGAGTTGAGCACGGTACCTGTCAGCTCAATCACCATGGGATCACTGGGCTGAATTCTGCGGACTTCGCGCAGTGCTGACTCAGCTGCTGCAATTCTGCCTTCACCTACATTGAGTTTTGCAAGGTGGGCCCAGGCAGCTGCATGATCACGGTCTAGCGTAACGACCGATTTAAAGGCTTCGTGTGCGACCTGACGCTGTTTGCCTTCTAAAGCCACCAGACCTACGAGGAAATGCGCGGGCACGTGCTTTTGATTGGCGGCCAAGGCCTGTTGGCAGGCCTCGCCAGCGGTGGCGAGATCACCGCGATTAAGTGCTGCAAAGCCATCAGCCAACGAGAGCTCAGTCACACTCACTGACCTCCTTGATAGGCAATGAGTGGGTCGGTATCAGGGTCACCTGACCAGTGGGACAGGGCTTCCATGAATAGAAAGAAGAGCTCTGCTTGAGAGCTGATATCCAATTTCGCGTAAGCATGCTTCCGATGCAGCTTTACGGTTTCGATCGAGATGCCGAGTTTTTCGGCGATTAATCGGGTGTTGTGGCCAAGCAAGACCAGTTCGACCACCTGCCTCTCTCGGCGGGTGAGTACACTGGCACCAAACGCTGCAAGCGATCGGTGCATGCGCTCTCGCAGTGTCGTTTTCTTTTGTGCTTCCAATACCTCTAAGAAGTGTCGCCGGCAGAGCGAGGCCGTCAGCTCGTAAATACTCGCGAGCAACTTTGCTTGCCCAACCCTGAACCGGGCCCCGTCGGATGTAAGACCAATGGAGATATTGATAAAGTTCTCGTTGGCAAGACGGATGAGTAGCCCGCACTCGTCCTCATAGCCACAGTGTTTGTACCAGTTCTTGTAATACTCTGAACTCCGGAAACTCGAGGGCGCGAGATCAGCGAGACGAAAAACACCAAACTGCTGGTCGTAGGCTGCAGCACGATAGAAGGGGTCTAGTAAGAAGGGCCCAGTGAGGTAAGTAGCAAGTGAGCTTTCTTCCTTGCCGGCTAGTGGCCTTGCAAAACTAATGGTTGGCAGTTCCTCATGACCGTAGACAATGACAGTGGCGTCGTCAGCATTGACTAAGCCACACAACACGTCCGCGATTGTAGGGACAAAATGCTCTGTACCCAGATGCTCAATGGCTCTGGCAAAATCCGATGTTATGGCTGTGAGTTTGGACATGGTCGTAAAAATTATGAATTAAACTTCGCGTTCTTTTGCGCGCCTCGCTGTCTACCGCCACAATAGCACTGACAGGTGCCATGGATAAAATGAATCAACACATGCTCCGATATATCACTTTGAGGTCTTCTCATGCAGTTTGAGCTAAGCGAAGAGCAAAGCGCTTACGTTGCCAGCGCCCGAGAGTTTGCGCAGGCAGAGTTTCGTCCTAATGCAGCTCATTGGGACGAGTCATCGCTATTTCCAAAATCTGCCCTGAAGGCAGCGGGCGACCTCGGCTTTATGGGGATGTATACCCCGGAAGAGGCCGGAGGGCTGGGTATGTCGCGGCTGGATGCCAGCCTTATTGTCGAGGAACTTGCGAGAGGCTGTACAACGACCGCCGCTTTTTTAACCATACATAACATGGCGACCGCCATGATCGGAAAGTATTGTCAGCAATCGGTTGTTGATCGCTGGTGTCCGTCACTGGTTGCTGGCGAGACTTTGGCTTCTTATTGTCTGACCGAGCCGGGTGCTGGCTCTGATGCAGCGTCGCTGCGGACAACAGCGACGAGAGAGGGTGATAGCTACCGCCTAAATGGCAGCAAGGTTTTCATTTCCGGCGCTGGAGACACAGACGTCCTGGTTGTCATGGCGCGAACGGGAGACAGCGGAGCCAGAGGCATTACCGCCTTTTTAGTGCCTGCTGATCTCGAGGGAATCACCTATGGCAAGAAAGAAATCAAGATGGGTTGGAATGCGCAGCCCACGCGGCAGATCAGCTTTGATGATGTTTACGTCCCGGCGGCCAATCGACTGGGTGAAGAGGGACAGGGTTTCTCCATTGCCATGGAAGGGCTGGATGGTGGTCGAATTAATATCGCAACCTGCTCGGTGGGCACGGCGCAGCAGGCCATTGTCGATGCCACTGCTTATGTGAAAGATCGACAGCAGTTCAATACCGCGATTTCAGAGTTTCAGCACACACAGTTTCAGATCGCCGACATGCTCACCGAGCTGGTCGCGTCGAGACAGATGATTCGCCTTGCGGCCAGTAAGCTCGATAACGGTGATCCCAACGCTGCAACCTATTGCGCGATGGCAAAGCGTTTTGCAACCGATGCTGGGTTTAAAGTGTGTAATGACGCGCTGCAGCTGTTCGGCGGCTATGGCTATATTCGTGAGTATCCGATGGAGCGTTATGTTCGTGATACGCGCGTTCATCAAATTCTCGAGGGCACCAATGAGATTATGCGCGTCATTATTTCGCGACAAGCGCTGATGGACGGCGCGCTGGAGGTTATCCAATGAGTATCAGTCCAAGTGAAAAGGTGTTGGTGTCAATCGAGGATGGCATTGCCATCGTCACGATCAATAACCCCGCAGCCAACACGTGGGATCTCGAGAGCCTGCCAGCTCTCGAAGCAGTTGTGAATGAGCTCAATGGTATGGCTAACGTTCGCGCCTTGGTCATCACGGGTCAGGGCGAAAAGTTCTTTTCAGCGGGCGCTGATTTGAACCAGTTTGCCAGTGGCGATCCTGTCGCTGCGGGTGCCATGGGCGATGCCTTTGGTGCCGCGTTTGAGACTTTGGCGGATTATCGAGGCGTTTCGATCGCTGCAATTAATGGTTATGCCATGGGAGGTGGTCTTGAAGTAGCGCTGGCGTGTGACATTCGTATCGCCGAGTCGCACGCAGGACTCGCCTTGCCAGAGGCTCGTGTAGGGCTCCTCCCTTGCGCAGGCGGAACCCAGCGACTGGCACAGCTTGTAGGTGAAGGCTGGGCAAAGCGCCTGATTCTCTGCGGCGAGCGCGTGACGGCCGAAAAAGCCATGACGCTCGGTTTGGTGGAGGAGGTTGTTGAGTCGGGCGCTTCACTGGCAACAGCCATCGATTTGGCCAAACGCGCCTCAGATCAAAGTCCAACATCGATTGCTGCCTGTAAAAGGCTTATCCATTCCGCGCGAGACATTGCGATTGGTGCTGGATTGGTGGCAGAGCGTGACGAGTTCGTGGCGCTATTTTCAACCGAAGATCAAAAGGAGGGTGTAAACGCCTTTCTAGAAAAGCGTGCGCCAGAGTGGAAGAACCGATGAGCGAAGAAGTTGTAGTAGTTTCAACCTTGGGCGAGGGTGATCGCCAAGTGGGTCGTTTGACCTTGAATGTGCCCCGAATCCTCAATTCCCTCGATGCAGAGATGATTGAAATCATGCTCGGTAAGCTCCTTGAATGGGCCGAGGATGATTCCATTGCCGCGGTCTACATTGATGGTGAGGGGGAGAAGGCCTTTTGTGCCGGTGGTGACGTTCACGAACTGCGTCGGTCCTCGATTGAAAATCCTGGTGGTCCGTGTACTTACGCCGAGAACTTTTTTGCGCGCGAGTACCAGATGAATTATGTGTTGTTCACTTACCCCAAACCCGTGATCTGTTGGGGCCATGGCGTTGTGATGGGTGGCGGTATGGGTGTCATGGCTGGCTGCAGCCACCGGGTTGTCAGCGAACGAACCCGCATCGGTATGCCGGAAATCACGATTGCGCTGTTCCCTGATGTGGGTGGTAGTTATTTCTTGAATCGGACGCCGGGAATGATCGGCCGGTTCTTGTCATTGACCTCGGCGCACATCAACGCCGCGGACGCGCTGTTTGCCAATTTGGGTGACGTCTTCCTTGCACATGAGCAGCGACATGAAGTGATGGCGGCTTTGGCAGCGGCTGATTGGACTGATGATCCGGAAGCCAATACAGCGATTGTTGACGCTATCCTGGGAATGACGCCAGCCGCAGAACTCCCGACAGGTGTGGTTGAGCCACTGATGCCCGAAATTGATGCGCTTATGGCGGGCGATGATCTGGTTGCGATATCGGATCGGTTGCTGGCTTATGACGGTGACAATGCGTGGCTGCAAAAGGCGCGTGATGGCTTTGCTCACGGCTCAAAACTGGCTGCTGCGTGGATTTTCAGGCAGCTAAATGATTCTGTCGATTACTCATTGAAGGACGTGTTCGATACCGAGTTGCGGTTGGGTGCCAATATCATGCGACATCCTGAGTTTGCGGAGGGCGTAAGAGCGCTGCTAGTCGATAAGGACCGCCAGCCAAAGTGGCAGTTTGATGCTGTGCAGGATGTTCCTGATGATTTACTGGAGTCCTTCTTCCAGGAGCCTGATGGAGCTCCTAGCATGCATTATCCTTGGTAGTAAGCACTCACTACTCTAAGTCTAAAAAGGGGAATTTGATGCCAACGGTCGCATTTATTGGTCTTGGGAATATGGGCGGTCCCATGGCTAAAAACCTCCTCAAAGCCGACTGGGCTGTAACGGCATTTGATTTGTCAGAGTCGGCGTTGAGTGACGTGGTGGCCTCGGGTGCGGTCGCGGCGCCTTCCGCTAACGATGCTATTGCAGGTGTCGATGTGGTCTTTTCCATGTTGCCCGCGGGCAAACACGTCAAGTCAGTCATGCTCGGTGATGCAGGCGTTTTTTCTCACCTGCCAAAGGGAACCCTTGTACTCGATGCAAGCACAATTGATGCAGCGACGGCCCGCGAGCTTCACGAGTCTGCACGTGATGTCGGCATTGATTTTATGGATACGCCCGTTTCAGGTGGTGTCGCTGCAGCACAGGCGGGAACACTGGCGTTTATGTGTGGTGGTACCGCCGAGGCCTTTGTCCGTGCAAAAGAAGTCCTTAAGGCGATGGGTAATGAGGAAAAGATTTTTCACGCTGGGCCGGACGGTGCCGGGCAGGTGGCCAAGGCGGCCAATAATATGTTGTTGGCCATCCATATGATTGGCACCTGCGAGGCACTAGCCATCGGGGCTGCCAATGGCTTGGATCCCTCGGTGCAGTCGGAGATCATGAAGGCGAGTTCGGGCAACAACTGGTCGCTCCAGGTATACAACCCCTGGCCCGGGGTTATGGAAGGTGCGCCGGCAGGAAACGATTACAAGCCTGGCTTTATGGTGGACTTGATGGCCAAGGATTTGGGTTTGGCTATCGAGCTGGCTGAGCAGTCATCGGTTGATGCTGACTTTGGGCGTCGTGCAAATGCGGTGTATCAGGCGCTTCAGGCTGCCGGTCTGGGGCGAGATGACTTCTCGATTGTGATGAAGTCATTGGTCAAATCGGGCGGCGTGTAGTTTTATCCGATGCTTAAATGACGGAGTCGCCGCTGGCGAGTAGTGGCGCTGCATCCAGGTCTTCTGCATCCATCATTGCTGCCACGCGTTCGAGTGAGGCGACAATGAGATGTTGCTCCCAGGACTCCAAGCGTGAAAATCGATCAACGAAGCTGTCCTGAAGGGGTTTGGGTGCCGAGCTTTTTAGGCTCTGACCTTCCTCGGTCAACGTAACAATGACTCGGCGTCTATCCACGGACGATCGTGCCCGGTTGACGATACCATTGCGCTCCAATCGGTTAAGTATGGTCGTTACTGTCGCCAGACTTAAACTAACCGCTTTTGCGATATCAGAGACAGTCGGGTCTTTTAGATCGCCGACCGCTTGGATGATGACCAGCTGAGGTGTCGTCAAACCCGTTTTTTTTCCGAGCTTTCGTGAGTGTAAATCGGTTGCTCGGATAATTCGCCGCAATGCCACGAGCACGTGATCGGGTAAGTCGCTGTTCTGCATCGTTTTCTTCGTCCTAAACAGGGCGCAAGTTTAATGCTTTGAGCCCAAAGTATTCAATTGAAATTGCGTGCAGCCTGTCATCTTCGGCGGCTTTATGGCGTAATGCCGGCATGGAATTCGATCAGCCCTTTCTTCAGCTTCCTTGGCGCTTTGACAGTCATTTGCTTGCGCGTGAAGTTGAAGCCCTACCCCAAGATTTCTGGCTCGATCATCCGTCAGGATTGGCGGGTAATTCGGCTGTGCCACTGGTTTCAGTCAACGGTGAAATGAACCATGCGTTTGATGGTGCGATGTTGGCAACCCGAGCGCTTCGCGAAAGCCCCTATCTTCACCAGACCGTTGCGTCATTTGGAGAGGTCGTGGCTAGATCGCGGCTAATGCGCTTAGCACCTGGTGCCCAAGTGGCTGAGCACGTGGACTTCAACTATCACTGGGTCAGCCGTGTGCGTATTCACGTGCCCATTGTGACGGACCCCTCTGTCATTTTTTATTGTGGAGACGAGTCGGTGCACATGGCGGTGGGTGAAAGCTGGTTGTTTGATTCTTGGCGTCGGCACCGAGTGATCAACGCGAGTAATCTATCGCGGGTACATTTGGTCATCGATCTTGCGGGTTCGTCTCGATTTTGGCGTACCGTGCGGTCGGCAACTACCGCAGCCCCCATCGATATTAGTTATGACCCGCAGCTCACACCTGAACTGCGCACGGAGCAGTTCCCTGTGGCGCCGGTCATGGCGCCGGGAGAAATGTTAGCGATCGTCGAACAAGTGCTAGGGGACTGTGAAGCCAATACGGCGAATGACCCAGCGACGATGCTTAGATACAGGCATCTCCTGCTTGACTTAGTCCATGACTGGCGCGAGATATGGAGTTTGCACGGGTTCAGTGAGTCAGCGTTTCCGCACTACCGAGGTGTTCTTGAGCGAACCGCTTCTCAGCTGGAACCGGACCCACGCGTGCTGGTGACATCGTCGAATCAGGTGGGGGTTAACCCCATTATCAATCAGCGTATTCTTGCTGCAGCATTGCGCCCGCGACGCGTTGCTGAGTTTAGCTCTGCTCGTAGCCGAGCAACCTAAAGTCGGCGCTGTAAAACGCCTCTAAATCCCTCACGAAATCAGCATCGCGGTAGATGTCTGGCTTTTCGTTTGGCGTGACATTTCTGCGTTTTAACGTCGGAAGCGTTGCTCCGAGTTCCTCACATATCACGTTCAAATCTCGCTCTAGCTGCTCGTAGCGACCGATAAAAGAAAGTGCGAGCTCACCGCTATCGTCGATAAGAAGTTCGGATTGTGGGCGCACCAAAACGCGCTGACGAAAGCGTTCAAATCCAAAGGCACGCTTGGCCCACTCCACGGGGTCATCGGCGTAGCTCGGATCGGTTCGAGCGAGGAAGGCGCATACCGACATAAATCGCTCAATTGGGTGGCGTACAATGGCAAAACTGAAGAGGTTCGTTATTGCTTCCTGCCCAACGGCACGTCTTAGTTGTTGATAGGAAATATGACCGTGGCCGATGTTAGCGAGCTCTGGAACGGGTGAAAGCATGCGCCCGGTTAACATTTGTTGCTCCCAGTCTGCGTCATTTAGCAGAGGGCGTAATACCTCTCGGACCGCATGGGTTCCGGTTTTCGGGACTGCAAAAAAGATAAATTTCTTGCTGGAGGAGAAGATCATCGAGGAGGATCTATCCCATAGGCAGTCAACAGCTCGGGGCCGAGAGCACGTTTGAGTGGGTCAAGGTATTCCTCAAAGTTACGCCATTGATCGACGCCTGAGGTATTGATGGGCTGGCGAACTTGCTCCGCACTGGGTGTTCTTACAGTGCGTTTCGTCTTGTGAAATTCCACGCAGGATTCCTCAAATTCGAGCCCACAGAAGTCCAGAATGCGCCGCACCTGAGTCTCGAGGTCGTCGATGACATCCTCATGTTGAACGCGCAAAACAAAGCCGGGTAATACCTCATCCCAATGATTCATGAGATCAACGTACTGCTTGTAGTAGTTACCTATCTCTTCCAAACCGTAGGAGAACTCCTGACCCTCGCCAAACAACTGTTTGTAACCACTAAAACAACACGCCATGGGGTGTCGTCGCGCATCGATTACTTTCGCATTGGGAAGGATGAGTTTGATGAGCCCAACGTGGAAAAAGTTGTTTGGCATTTTATCGATAAAACGAGGTGCAGCACCTCGGTAGGCGCGCGTGTCCTCGATAAATTGCTTGCCGAATTGTTCAAACCGCTCAGTAGGAAGCTCGCCCAAAATACGCGGATAGCGTGGGCTAGGGTCGCTCGCCTTATCTCGGCCACGCAATCGCTTCGCAAGATCGAGGATATTGTGCAACTCCATCGTGCCATCCACTTGGGAATGCGATGCGAGTATTTGCTCTAGTAGGGTTGAGCCCGCACGAGGTAATCCGACAATAAAGATGGGGTCCGGTGCGGCATGGCCTACATCGCCTAAGCGATCAAACAGTGAGTCTTTGCAGACATCTATTTGGGTGGAGACGCGGATGTCCAGCTGCTCACGGCTGTGATTCGATGCCGAAAGCTTTAGTGCGTTTCCTTGTTGATAGTTTTCAAACGCGGCCGCAAAATTTTTACTGTCCTCGTGCGCTTTCCCAAGCGCAAAGTGCATTTGAATACGGTCGAGCTCAGGCGTGCTATCACTGCTCAACCTTTCAGTCATCGCGCTGACTTCATCCTCAGTGAAGCGATAGGACTTAGTGTTTGCCAAGCTCCAAAAGGCATCGCCAAAACTTGGGTTCAAGTCATAAGCCTGCTTAAAAAGGTCGATAGCGCGATGGGATTCGCCGGTCGCGTTGTAGATGTGTGCCAGGGAAACACGAAGCGCAGGGTCTTTTGGCATCGTCCGGATCATCTCTTGATACACCCGGATAGCCTCCTCGTTCTCACCGACACCAAAACAGACCGACGCGTAAAGCGCTTGCACCGGCTGGGGAGGATTATCGAAACGTTGGTACATCGACTGCGCGCGCGAGTGCGCCTTATGAAAGCGTTGCCGTCTGAGTAGAACATGAGTCAGCTGGATTTCAGCATCGTAGTGCTCGGGCTCAAGCTCCATGACCGTTTCGAGGAGGAATTCTGCGTCGTCGAATACACCCGTTCGCGTAGCGATCTCAGCCATCAAACGCATGCCTTCAACATGTGTTTTGTTCTGCTGCATGAAATAGCGGCAAAGGCGCTCCGCATCGCCGAGTCGATTAGCTGCAAGGTAGCTAATAACCGTCCGCAGTTCGCCAGGGAGTGCGGCAAGAAATTCGACTTGTTTGCCTGCCTGTTCAGCTCGAGAATCGCCCGTTCGTCGGTAGTAGGCAGTGATGAACTTCCAGCTATCAATTAGAGATCCATCACGGTCCACAGCCTGTTCAAATGCAGATACCGCTTGTTGCTCACGCTTTAAAGCAAGCTCGCACAAGCCCATCTCTTGAAAGCCCCTGCCAAAGTCGGGCTTTTCTGCTGTCAGAGCAGTCAGGAGTTCTAGCGCTTTATCGTGATTTCCTTCTGCACGTTCTAGTACCGCGAGGGTGTAGCGTGCTTCAAAGTTATCTGGCTCAGCGATGAGTACTTCGCTGAGTAAGGCCCGGGACTCGCTAAAGGCTCGGTTGCCCATGGCTACTCGGGCTTGTTGAATCGACTCTGCAATCACTGAATAAACGTTCTTCTTAGTAGAAATAAAAAAGGGCGGACATTGTCCGCCCTTTGTAGGGTACTAACTTAGGCTCTAAATCAGAAGCGGTAAGAGAGTCTCAAACCAAGCGTTCTGGGTCGGTTGACCGTAGCTTCAGGCGTAAATTTACCTGCCGTTTGCACGATCGCGCCTTCTTCACTTGTGAGGTTACGAACATAAACCTCAGCGAGCCAGTTGTCCTTCTCAAGGCCAGCGCTCAAGTTGATCATGGTTGCAGACTCATTAACGAATCGGGTGTTCGCTGGAAGGTTTCCAGTACGGTCATTAACCGTACCAAACGTACCACCTTCGTTCTGCAGTCCAAGGCCTGATGAAGCGCCATAGGCCAGAACACCTGTGTCATCCATGAACGCCGCACTACCCACGATTCCGGCAACTGACTCACCACGGTGTGTCAACGCTGCACTCACGTAACCATTGGCACCCATGCTGGGCACTTCATAGTCGTAGCGCACGCGGATGTTACCCGAGAAGCGAGGTGCCAGAGGCAACTCCGATCCAACAGGCACCGCAACACCCTGCAACTGAGGGTTCAGGCGAGTGATTTCTGTGTCGAGGAAGCTGGCAGCACCTGAGATCAACAGGTTATTGCCGGCAGCCCACTGGAAATCCACATCGATACCGTTTGACTCTGCATCACCGACGTTCTCCATGAAGACCAGGAACGCTACGTTTGATGGGTCAAAACGAGATACCTGTAGGTCAGTGATCTCGGTCATGTAGAAGCTTGCATTCAATCGCAGTGTGCGATCGAGGAACTCACCCTTCATACCAAACTCGATGTTCTCAAGTGTATCGGTTACTGCTACCGCTGGTACCACATACCCTTCGTATACACCGCTCTGGTTTGCTGCCAGCTGACCTGCGTTACGGTTCTGCGTCGCTGGGCGATAGCCCTCTGAGTAGATACCATAAACCATCACGTCATCGGACAGGTTGTAGTTCAGAGACAGTCGAACGATCGTGTCTTCTTCTTCCGTTGATCCGTCAGCAGAGATATCGCTGATATCTAAGTTGCCGTTCTGGATCGCGGCTAATGTGGCTGCGTTGCTACCCCCACCACGGAACATGTCACGCGCACCATTAGGGCTGGTCGCGTTCAAGATGATGTTGTCATCACCCGATGCAGCGTAGGCGCCCAGTGTGAGGAGACGTGCCGTTACATCGTTACTGAAGGCATTACTGTTACAGCGACCATCAGGTGTGACTTCAGCATTGCCGAAGCCGGCGCCTGCAGGCGTGTCACGATCGGTGAATGGCGCGCCATAACGACAACCGAACGAGAAGTTCGAAGCGCCTTGCAGCTGTGACTTCAGATCATATCGACGCGCGCTCAACGAAACCGTTAAGTCATCACTTAAGTCAAAAGCCACTTCACCAAAGAAGGCAGTTTCCTCTTCGCTACGACCAAAGTCGTTGTAGAACGTTGTCAGCGGGCTACGTGGGCCTGTGGTGTTCGTTCCTGCTGTGTCCGGAATAGTGGTGTTACCGACCTGGAAGGGGTCGCCTGAACCGAAGTAGTTAACGATGTGCTCACTAAACGCATCATTGGTCGACATATACTGGAATTCACCAATGTGTGTAGTGTCGACATCGCTCATGTACACACCCGCCATCCAGCGCAGACGATTGTCTGGGTCGCTGCTTACGCGGAATTCGTGCGTTGTTCGCTCGTTTGTTGATTCGTCAGCATACTGTTTGGTGGGGTCAAAACACGTGTTGGTCGCGTTGGCCTTGTCACCAGAGTAGATGTTTCCACTACACAGATAGTACGTGATATAGCCACCACCATTGTTGTAGTGTGTGTAGTCAATGAGGGCATCGACTTCACGATCGATATAGCCACCGGTGTAGACCACATCAAGATTAGCCAGTCGGCCTTCAAGGGTCCAAGTAGTGATGTCGAACTCATCGAGGTTGTGCTCAGGCACAAACTTCTGAGACTTCTCGTCACCTAAGCTTGGGTCGACCAAGAATGAACCTTCGACATCGATTTCTTGCGACATGTGAGTCAACAAACCACTCCACTCATCGTTGAAATCATAGCTTGCTGCGACGCGGAAACCGTTGTACTTGGCTTCGTTCCAGTCATCTTCAGCAAGGTCTGCGTTTGAGGCTGATTGGATCGTCGTGAGTGGGAAGTCGCCGAAGAAGGGTCCGTACCCAGCCGAGTTGTTACGATCGATAACTTCGCCGCTTGGTGTGAAGGTGCCAGACACGTTATCGATCCAACCACCTTGGTTATCGCTGTAGCCAACAAAACGAACTGCCGCGCGATCGCTCAATGGGATATTGATCATCGCCTCGACGTTGCTGCTGCCTGCGCCGCCAGAGGTCGAGCTCATGCCAAAATCAATGCTGGCTTCAAACTCGTCCTGGTTAGGCTTGTTCGTAATGAGTCGCATGTTGCCTGACTGCGAGCTTGCTCCGAAGAGTGTGCCCTGAGGGCCAGAAAGCACCTCGATACGCTCAAGGTCGGCTGCATATACGTCGAGGTTACGAGCACCAAACGATACGGGCATCTCGTCAAAGTACAGTGCTACACCGGGAGCAGAGCCCTGTGCTGGTGCAACCGTAATAGACGACTGCTCAGAGGCCGAACCGCGGATGTAAATTTCTTTCTGACCTGGACCGATACCAGCGCTCACAACGTTAGGCAGGAACTCGACGTAGTCATCGAAGGTCATAATGTTCTGCGACCGCATCGCATCGCCAGACAAGGCGTTGACTGAGATCGGAACATCTTGAAGGTTTTCAGCACGCTTGGTCGCAGTAACGACAACTTCCTCGAGCTGAGGGTTTTGCGCGAGTGCTGTGGACGCTAAAGCCGGCGCAATAGCAGCGGCTACGGCGAGCGTCAAAGGGCGCTTGCCAAATTTTTTGGTAAGAATCATAGAGTTTTCCATCTTATTTTAGAGTGGTGAGACGATTCTAGCTCAAAGTATTTGATTGGTATAGCCTGCATCGGGGAGTGCACAACTAATTGTTTTTAATGAAAAAATTCATAAAAAGTGTGAATAATCGATACGCAAACTACTTTTTGCTCTTTTGATTGCTAGGGGAAGTGTTTGTGAGAGAGTTACTGTTACACTTCGCCGACATTCTAATAAGTAAGTCTTTCATGTTGAGTTTGTCTGATCGCGGCTTTGTCGTTGACCGCGCAGTTTTCATCCCATCTATCGCCTTTTTGCTGAGTACAGTCGGTATTGTCCTCCTATTTCCCGACGCCAGCAGTGCGGCATTCGGTACGCTACAGGCAACGATTGTGGAGAATGCGAGTTGGTTCTATGGGATTGTGATGGCCATATTATTGGTCGCATCTGTCGTTCTGGCGTTTTCTCGCGTCGGCACCATTCGACTGGGTCCTGACAATTCATCGCCTGACTACAGTCTTTTCTCGTGGCTATCTATGTTGTTTGCTGCCGGAGTTGGGATTGGGCTCATGTTCTATGGTGTGGCGGAGCCTGTTGTTCACTACCTTAGACCGCCGGTTGGTGAGGGCGCTGTCATTGGCGGAGAGAATCAGGCGGTCAACCTGACCATGCTTCACTGGGGATTCAATGCCTGGTCTGTCTACGCACTCATGGCCTTGGTGCTGGCTTATTTTTCATTTCGGCGCGGTTTGCCTCTGACGTTGCGATCTGCGTTCTATCCCATTTTAGGCGACCGTATCTATGGCCCCTGGGGAGCGGCAATCGATGTCTTTGCCATCGTATGCACAACCTTCGGCATTTCTACTAGCCTGGGTCTAGGCGTCGAGCAGCTGAGCACGGGCCTGAATTACCTATTTGGTGTGCCAGAGTCCGGCGGTCTCAAACTCGCTATCACAGTGGCAATCATGGCCATGGCAGCGGTCTCCGTCGCGCTGGGTCTAGACTCGGGCATTAAACGTCTTTCAGAGATCAACTCCTTTCTGGCGATAGCGCTCTTGTGTTTCGTGCTACTGATTGGGCCCACGGCGCTGATCTTGGGCGGCACGCTGGAGAACTTCGGTTACTACGTGGCCAACTTGATAACCACATCGACCAACCTTTTTACGTATGAAGATACCGAGTGGCTGGGCGGTTGGACCATCTTCTACTGGGGCTGGTGGATAAGTTGGGCGCCTTTTGT
>MDTD01135099.1_pt1 | contig 16103 bp, 12 predicted proteins | sample 811221 | NCBI WGS metagenome assembly MDTD01 (sample SAMN05326646, study PRJNA326480) | marine metagenome | isolation source: seawater | place: Pacific Ocean: South West | collected 2011 | reverse complement strand
CCGGTCGTCCCTGCCGCAGTACCGCACGCTGGTGCACCCCAAAGCGGTGCTGCTCGTCGATGATGGCCACGGCGAGATTGCGGAACTCGACGCCCTTGGAGAGCAGGGCGTGGGTTCCGATGACGATGTCGAGTTCGCCCGCGGCCATGGCCTCGAGGCAGCGGGTGCGTTCCCGGGCCGCCATCGAACCGGTCAGAAGGGCCAGCCGGACCCGCGAGCCTTCCAGCATGCGCTCGATGCTCATGGCGTGCTGTTCGGCCAGCAGTTCGGTGGGGGCCAGCAGGGTGGCCTGGTGTCCGGCCGCGACCGCCATCAGCATGGCCTGCAGGCCGACCACCGTCTTGCCGGCGCCGACGTCGCCCTGCAGCAGCCGGTTCATCGGGACTCCACGCTGCAGATCGCCGGCGATCTCCGAGACGACCTCCCGCTGGTTGGGGGTCAGCGTGAAGGGAATGCGGGCCGCCATCCGCTGCTGGAGTTCATCCGTGAGGGGCAGAGCGGGAGCGTGCAGCGTCTTGATCCGGTGGTGCCGCTTCATCATCACTCCAAGCTGGAGCAGCAGCAGTTCATCGAAGGCGATGCGGCGCCGGGCCGCCTTGACCGCGTCGCGGTCCGACGGCCGGTGCAGGATGCGGTAGGCCTCGTCGAGACGAAGGAGTCCACGTTCCCGTCGGTAGTCGTCGGGAAGATGGTCCTCGAGCAGCGCGACGGCGTCGTCGAGGATCGCGTCGATCGCCCGGGCGATCATCATCGACGAGACGCTTTCGGAGGCCGGGTAGACGGGCAGCAGCCGGGAGTCGCCGGTGGGAGCCGGGGCCTCGGGGTCGTCCTGCTCCCAGCGGGGATTGGCCATCTGGAGAGCCGATCCGTGCAGCCGAACCTTGCCCGCCACCCGCAGGACCTGTCCCGGATGGATTCGTCGTTGCAGCCACGGCTGGTTGAAGAAGACGATCTCGAGGCGTCCCGAATCGTCCTCCAGCTGGATCTCGAGTCGCGGCTTGCGTCCGAACCCCCGTTTGACTCGGGCGACCTCTCCGCGGGTCGAGACCTGCACCTCCGAGGTCCCCTGGGGGCCGACGAGTTCCGCCAGGGAACCGATGGACAGTTCCGCCTCCTCCTGTTCGTACCGGTGCGGAAGGTGGATCAGCAGATCCGCCACGCCCCGCAGCCCCATGCCGCGAAAGGCCTCGGCGTGGCGTTTGCCGATGTGCGGCAGTTCCAGCACGTCGGTGGTCAGGGTGAGGGTGGGCTTGGACATCGTTCCTACAGCGTACCGGCGGCGGCCCGCTGTCGTAGGATGTCGGCATGGCGCAACTCCCTCTGGGCTGGAATCCCGACGAGTCGACGTCCCGTCCGCGGCGGAATCCTCCGGCGGGCGAGCCGCTGACCGTCTCCCAGCTTTCGACGAGCATCGTCGAGGCGCTCGAGACCCTTCCTTCGACCCTGCGCGTGAAGGGGGAGATCAGCAACCTGTCCACGCGTCGCCACTGGTACTTCTCCCTGAAGGACGAGCAGTCCCTCATCGGATGCGTCATGTGGTCCTCCCGGACCCGCGGCGTCGAGACGGTTCCCGCCGACGGGGATGAGGTCGAGGTCTCCGGTCACATCGCCCACTACGCACCGCAGGGCAGGACGCAGTTCATCGTCGAACGACTTCGTCCCGCCGGCGCCGGTGCACTGCGGGCCCGCTACGAGGCGCTGTGCGCCGAGCTGCGGGCGGCGGGCTGGTTCGACGAGGAGCGAAAGCAGCCGCTCCCGCTGCTGCCGCGCCGCATCGCCGTCGTCACGTCCGGAACCTCCGCCGCCCTGACCGACGTCATCCGGACCGCTCGCGAACGATGCCCCGCGGTCTCCCTGCTGGTCGTGGATGTGCGGGTGCAGGGCGACGATGCCGTCGCGCAGGTGGCGGAAGCCATCCGTCGCATCGATGCGGGACGGGGTGAACTCGGTGTGGATGCGATCCTCGTCACCCGAGGGGGTGGTTCCCCCGAGGATCTGCAGGCCTTCAACGAACGGGAGGTGGCCGATGCGGTGCATCGCTGCCGCCTCCCCGTGGTCGCGGCCATCGGGCACGAGTCGGACACGTCCATCATCGAACTGGTCGCGGATCGCAGGGCGTCCACGCCGACCCAGGCGGTCATGCACCTCCTGCCGGACGCGAACGAACTTCGCCAGCAGCTCGACGACCGGGCGGCACGGCTGCGACTGCTGACCGGACAGCGGATCCGGCGGCAGGCGGATCGCATCGCACGCACGGGCGAGCGGCTGGGCCGTGCCGTCGAACTCGGAGTGCAGGTGCGTCGCACGGCTCTGCAGCGGCATGCCGCCGAACTGGCCACCCGTCGTCCGGATGTCCTGCTCCAGCAGCGTCGATCGCGACTGGAGTCCATGGCCCAGACCCTCCGCTCCCGCACGAGGCGTCGACTGGATGCGGCCCGGACCCGACTGGATCGGGGCGAACTGGGTCTGCCGCGGAGCATGGAGCACGACGTGACCCGTCGACGCAATCGCCTCGAATCCCTCGACCGGACCCTGCAGGCGATGGGACCGGTGTCCGTCCTCGAGCGTGGATTCTCCATGACCACGGACGGATCGGGCCGGGTCGTGCGGAGCACCGGCGAGGTCGAGGCGGGGGAGCGGCTGGTCACGCATCTGGCCGACGGTCGAATCGACGTCCGGGTCGAGTCCGTCGACCCGTCTGGTACAGTGGAGTCCTGATGCCTGCGAAGAAGAAGACAACCGGAACCGACGTCGCGAAGCTGAGCTTCGAGGCCGCCTCCGCCGAGCTCGAGGAGATCCTTCAGAAGATCGATTCCGGCGAGCAGGGACTGGAGGACGCCATGGCCCTCCATCGTCGCGGCCAGCGTCTGCTTTCCCATTGCCGGTCGCTGCTCGATCGAGCCGATCAGGAACTGAAGGAAGTCTCACTCGACGATCTCGAGCCGGCCGACGAGGCCGACTGAGCCGGTCGAATCGGCACCACGAGGACCCCGCCGGGCCATGCTTCTAGCCGATCTGAACTCGATGACCCTCCTGACCCATCTTCCGTGGGTGGTCTTCGTGTTCTGTCTTGGCGCCTGCGTGGGGAGCTTCGTGAACGTGGTGGTCCATCGACTGCCACGCGGCATGAGTCTGTCCGTTCCGCCCAGTCGGTGCGAGTCCTGCGGCGCCCGGCTCCGGTTTTTCCGCGAGAATCTGCCGATCCTCGGCTGGCTGCTGCTTCGCGGGCAGTGCCGGTACTGTCGCAAGCCCTTCAGCGCCGGCTACATGTTGGTGGAACTGGGCATGGCCCTGCTGTTCGTCTTCATCTACGTGGTGCTCTTCTGGGTGTCGTGGCGTACGCCGTGGCTGGGCGCCATCGGAGGGGAGTGGTGGAGCATGCAGTCCTTCGCGAAGGCCTGGCCGGCCTACGTCCTGCTCAGTTTCCTGCTCGCCGGCCTGTGGGCCATGACGGTGATCGACGCCCGGACATTCACCATTCCGATCCAGATTCCGATGTTCATCACCATTCTGGCCTTCGTGCTCTGGCCCCTTCAGGGAGCCCTGGCGACGGCATGGCCGCGTGCGGTCACCTGGCCGATCCCCGGTGTGACGTGGTGGTGGTTCATGGTCGCGTGCGGAGGCATGCTGGGGGTCGTCGTCAGCCGGGTGCTGCTGGCCGTCGGTGTGTTCCGCTGGTCGTTCGCCGACTACGAGGACTACGTGCAGGACGACGAACCGCTGGCCGACTACCCGCACGCTCGACGCGAGATGGGAGTCGAACTGGTCTACCTGCTTCCGATCGTCGTGGGACTGCTGCTGGGTGGATGGATCGGTGGCATGCTTCCCGACGGCGGAGCCCTCGGTCCCTCGCGCGTGCTGCAGGCGGTCGGTGGGAGCTTCATCGGATACCTCAGCGGCTGTGGCATCGTCTGGGCGGTCCGCATGTTCGGCACCCTGGCCTTCGGCCGCGAGGCGATGGGGCTCGGGGACGTGCATCTGATGGGTGCGGTCGGTGCGGTGCTGGGATGGTTCGATCCGCTGGTGATCTTCTTCCTCGCCCCCTTCCTGGGCCTGGCCTGGGTCTTCGTCACCGGACTGGTGTCGAGGTTCACCCGCAAGCAGGGCCGTGAGCTCCCCTACGGCCCGCATCTGGCCGTCGCCACTGTGCTGCTGATCTTCGCCAGACCCGCGTTTGTGGACGCCTGGGAGGTGATGGTTCCCACAATTCCCATCCCCCAGCGGGCTTTGGAGCCCCAGGAAGCCCCGAAATCGGGCTCTTCCCGGCTGCAGCCGGCGGGAGGGACGGAATTCCCGGACCCTTTTTTGGAGACATACCGGCCCATCGGGCCGACTCAAAGAGCGGAGGGGCCACGGGATGATTGCATCCACAGCCTCCCCGGCCCCCCTCGGATCGGTCGGTACTCCTGTGGTGACCTGGATGGTCACCGGACCCGACCTGTGAGCAACTCGGAAAGGATGTTGAGTCATGCGCATGAAGCACCTGTTGGCAGTCGGATCGTTCGCCCTGGTCACGGTTCTGGCTGGATGTAACTCCACCCAGGACAAGATGTCCCTCCTCGAGAAGGAGAACTCCGAACTGCGGGACCAGTTGAGCCAGCGGGACAAGGCCCTCGATGCGGCCAACTCCGATCTCCGCGAGGCGAACCGCATGATGCGTGAGCAGGAGATCATGTTCGATCAGGAACTCACCAACCTCGCCGGTGGCGTGTCCTCGCCCAACGCCTTCGAGGGCATCGAAGGCGTCAGCACCAGCGTCTCCGGGCGCGAGGTGACAGTGACCGTCGCCAGCGACGTCCTCTTCGACTCCGGTCGAACCTCGCTGAAGTCCAATGCCAAGTCGTCGCTCGACGAGGTCGCCAGCGTGATCACCTCCCGCTATCCCGGTCGCTCCGTGAAGGTCATCGGGCACACCGACAGCGATCCCATCCGCAAGAGCGGTCACAAGAGCAACTACCATCTCGGCTTCGAGCGCGGCTTCGCCGTCCGTGAGTACCTCATCTCCCGCGGACTCGACCCCTCGAACGTCTCGATCACCAGCTACGGTCCCGACCAGTCCCTGGGCAGCAAGTCCAAGAGCCGTCGGGTCGAAATCGTCGTCGCCGAGTGACACCGGAATCCGAGTTTCACGGAATGCGGCTCCGCGTGCGGGGCCGCGTTCTTTTGCGCCGCTCCCGGCGCGGTAGAGTGATCGTGTGCCCCCGACGGATGCACATTCCGAACTCCCCCCGGGCAATGCATCATCGACGCCCCAGCTGCCCCTGCTGGCGTTCGCCAGTCTCGGCATCGTGTTCGGTGATGTCGGGACCAGTCCGCTCTACACCTTCAAGGCGATCTTCAGCGACACCGTGATCGGAGTCCAGGCGACCGAGGCGTCGGTCCTTGGGGTCCTTTCCCTCGTGTTCTGGGCTCTCGCCCTCGTCATCACCGCGAAGTACGTCCTGGTGGTGATGCGTGCCCAGCACGAAGGGGAGGGCGGGATCTTCGCCATGCTGGCCTCGCTGCAGCAGCTGGGCTCCTTCCGATCCGGCAAGCTCAAGTCGGGGCTGCTGGTGCTGGCGGCGATGCTGGGAGCGGCGCTGCTGTACGGGGACGGGGTGATCACGCCCGCCATCTCGGTGATCTCAGCGGTCGAGGGACTCGAGACCATCTCGACCGATCTCTCGCACTTCATCGTTCCGATCTCGATCGTCGTCCTCATCGGACTCTTCGTGCTGCAGCGGGTGGGCATCGAACGCATCGCTCTCGTCTTCAGTCCCGTCATGCTCCTGTGGTTCGTCGCGATCGGATTCTTCGGTCTCCTGGAGATCATCGAATCGCCCGCGTGCCTGCGGGCCGTCAATCCGGCCTGGGCGATCGACTTCTTCGTCGACCAGCCGATGCACGCCTTCGTCATGCTCAGCCTCATCGTGCTCTGCGTCACGGGTGCCGAGGCGCTCTACGCGGATCTCGGCCAGTTCGGGCGTGGTGCGATCTCGCTGGCCTGGTTCAGCGTGGTCTGGCCCTGTCTGCTCCTGAACTACTTCGGGCAGGGGGCCTGGATCCTCGACTCGGCCCGCCTCCATCCCGGTGGGTGGGTGCACGAGTCGATGCACGTCGACATCTCCCATCCGTTCTTCTCCATCATCCCCGACGCCATGGTCTGGCCGATGATCGTCCTGGCGACCCTGGCCGCGATCATCGCGTCCCAGGCCATCATCACCGGCATCTTCGCCGTGACGCGTCAGGCCATCCAGCTCCGGCTGCTTCCGTACATCCGGATCGTCTACACCTCCCACGAGCGGATGAGCCATGTGTTCCTTCCGGCGGTCAACCGCTTCATGCTGCTGGGCTGCATCGCGGCCGTCCTGCTGTTCCCCAGTTCGAACCAGCTGGCCGCGGCCTACGGCGTGGCCGTCACTGCGGTGATGTTCACGACGACCATCCTGCTGCTGGCCATCGGGCACGCGATCTGGAAGTGGCCGGCGTGGCTCCTGGTGCCGATGATCGTCGGCTTCCTGGTCATCGATCTCTCGTTCTTCGGCGCCAACCTCCTCAAGGTTCCCGACGGCGGATGGTTCCCGCTGGCCATCGCGCTGCTCTTCCTGCTCATGATGCACACCTGGCACACGGGTCGGCAGGAGATCCGGCGCAAGAAGCAGGATCCCGTCGTCAAGCTCGATTCCTTCGTCGAAGAGGTGCTTGCGGCGGAGCCCGTCCGCATCGAGGGGACGGCGGTGTTCCTGACCTCATACGTCACCACCACGCCCACGTGCATGGTGGGGCTGTACCGGCGGATGCCGGTCCTCTACGACCGTTCGATCATTCTTTCCATGCAGCCGGCTCCGGTCGCCACGCTGCCCCGCAGTCGTCAACTGGAGGTCAAGGATCTCGGTCACGGCTTCTGGCTGCTGACCGGGCACTACGGCTACCTGCAGACTCCGAACGTACCTCGCCTGTTGCAACTCGCCCAGAAGCAGGGGCTCGAGGTGGATCTCAAGACGGTGTCGTACTTCACCCGGCGTGAAATCGTCGTACTGGGCGGAAACGCCAGGATGTGGAAGTGGCGGAAGGGACTGTTCGCGGCGATGTCCCGGAACGCCCTGGCGGTCAGCGAGATCTTCGAGCTGCCCGCGGGACAGGTCGTCGAGGTCGGACTTCGCGTCGAACTGTGACCCGTGCGGTCTAGAAGAGTCCCTCTTCGCGCAGCTGGTCGACCATGAGCGTGAACGAGATGATGGCCTCCTCGAGCTGCTTCATGCTGGCTTCCATGCTGTTGTAGAGATCCGGGTTCTTCACCAGCTGTCCGAGCGTCCCGTCGCCGTCGCGCATCGCTGCGAGGAGTCGCTCGGAGGTGTCGAGCATGCCGGCCAGTTCGCTGGCGACGGGCACCAGCTCGTCCATCATCGTCTCGCTCCGCGCGTCGATGTTCCCGGCCAGCATGGTCACTTCATTGACGAGGTCGATGCCCTCGTTGACGAAGATGATTCCCGTGGCCATGAGATCGTGCATCGAGGCCCGGGCCTCGTCGTTGTCCAGCCACAGTTCGAGCAGCTGCAGTGCGCCGTCCACCCTGGCCAGGGTGGAACGGATGGTCGGGCCGTCGGTCGTCGCGCCACCGCCGCCGACCATGGCGACCAGGCCGTCGCCCAGTTCGGTGTAGGTCTCCGACAGGGACTGGACCGAACCGAGCACCGGCTGGAGTCGTTCGTCCAGCGCCTCGTTGATCTGGGTGACCATGAGGTTGCGGATCGGGCCGGGCAGCCGGGCGCTGCCGTCGGTGGGCAGGGTGGGGGCCGAGAGCGCCTCGGGGGCGACGGAGAGGTCCAGCGCCGATCCCGTTCCCAGCAGGCTGCTGGTGGCAAAGGGGATCGCCGTCGAGGGGACGAGGTGCTGCTCGTCGATTCCAAGCACGAATCGCACCGGCCATGCCGGATCGGTGGTGTTCGAGACCGATGTGATGGTGCCGATCTTGACGCCGTTGAGGGTGACTGAGTTGCCGCCCCGCAGTCCGGTGGCGGTCAGGGAGGGGATCTGGATCTCGTACTGATCCGATGTCCTGATCTCGCCGAAACGGATCAGCAGGATCGACAGGCCCACGACCGCGATGATCGAGCAGACTCCGATCGCGAAATCGCGCATGGTTTCGTTCATGATTCGAGTCCCTGAAAGGAGCCGGTGACCTCTCCGAGTTCCTCCGGAGTGGCACGCCCGTCGAGGAAGCGTCGGATGACCTCGTCGTCGGTCGACCTGAAGTCTTCCGGCTCGCCGACCATGAGGATGCGTCCCTGGTTCATCATGACCATGGTATCGGCGATCTTGAAGGCGGTCGGGATGTCGTGTGTCACCACGATGCTCGTCAGGGACAACGCCTCCTGGAGCCGGAGGATCAGCTGGGCGATGACGTCGCTGCGGATGGGATCGAGGCCGGTGGTGGGTTCGTCGTAGAGCACGACCTCGGGCTCGAGGACGATGGATCGGGCCAGCGCGATCCGCTTCCGCTGCCCCCCCGAGAGTTCGGCCGGCATACGGTCCGCAGTGCCCGGTACGCCGACCAGTTCCAGCATCCGATCGACGCGCTTGAACCGTTCGGGGCGACTGACGTTCGTGTGTTCCCGCAGCGGGAAGGCGATGTTCTGCCCGACCGTCATCGAGTCGAACAGGGCGCCCTGCTGGAACAGGAACCCGACCCGACGACGGATGTCGACGAGCTCGTGCTCCCGGAGTCGGTCAACCCGCTGGTCTTCGAACCAGACGCGACCGTGGTCGGGACGCAGGAGCCCGATGATGTGCTTCAGCATGACGCTCTTGCCGCACCCGCTGGGCCCCAGCACCACGGTGGTGCGACCGGGGTCGAAGGTCAGGTCGATACCCCGCAGGGCCTCGACGGAGCCGAAGGACTTCGAGACGGACTCGAGCCGGATGATCGGAGTTGGGGACGCGTGGTCGGGCATGATCTATCATTCATGGTACCGATGCCCGACCCGATGCACCGACAACGCGTCTACGAGTCCCCGATCTTCTCCGTCGACGAGTGCCGGTGGACCGCCTCCGACGGAACCGAGATCCGACGGGCCTTCATCCGCCATCCCGGTGCGGTGCTGATCGTCCCGCAGCTCGACGAGGACCGGCTGGTGCTGATCCGAAACCGCCGAATGGCGGTGGGGAGGGCCATCTGGGAGTTTCCGGCCGGGACCCTGGAGCCCGGGGAGCCGCCGGAACTGGCGGCGGCCCGGGAGCTGACGGAGGAGACTGGCTACGTGGCCGGGCACCTCGATCCGCTGGGCTCCTTCTTCACCTCGCCCGGATTCGCCGATGAGCTCATGCACGTCTTCGTGGCCCGGGAGCTCGTTCCCGGGGACCAGCGACTCGAGTCTCACGAAGAGATCGAAGTCGAGACCCATGGTCGGGCCGATGTTGAATCAATGCTCCGCAGTGGAGAACTGGTCGATGGGAAGTCGATCGCGGCCCTGCTGCTCTGGCGAGAGTGGATCTCCGGTCCGGGAGACTGAAAGGCGTCATGGGACTGTACGACCGAGACTACATCCGAGCTGATGGGCCGCCCCGTGGGGGTGGGCCGTCGATCGGTTCGCCCCGCACCTGGTCGGTGAACGCCTGGATCATCGCGATCTGCGTCGCGGTCTTCGTGCTCGAGGTCTTCATACCGCTGCAGCCCATCGAGACGGGCCTCTACTGGGCGGTGGACCAGCAGACGGGGGAATGGGTCGAACTCTCCGACGACCCATTCCGGCAGGGATCGATCCGGAACCAGCAGACCACGCTGGGACAGGAGCTCGTCGCTCTGACCATTCCGGCCGCCGATGGCGGTCAGAAGGTGGTGCAGGGCTTCCCGGTCTCGCTTCCGGATGGAGAGGTCATCGGCCTCGCCGAAGGGACCATGGCCAGCGTGATCTCGTACTGGTTCCACTTCTCGACGAAGAAGGTGATCGGCGGTGCCGAACTGTGGCGACTGGTCGGGTTCCAGTTCCTTCACGCCAACGAGTACCACCTCCTGTTCAACATGGTGGGATTGTTCTTCTTCGGTCCGCTGGTGGAACGCTATCTGGGAGGGAAGCGGTACCTGGCCTTCTACCTACTGTGCGGCATGTTCGGAGCCCTGCTCTACCTCGTCCTGAATCTCGGCGGGTACGTGCTGAGCGAGATGATGGGCGTGGCTGCAGTGCCCGGACTGCTGTTCAATGCGACGGGCACTCCGCTGATCGGAGCGTCGGCCGGCGTCTTCGGGGTGCTCATGGCGGGGGCCTATCTTGCCCCCGACGTACGGGTGCTTCTGTTCTTCGTGATTCCGATGCGTCTCGCCACGCTGGCGTGGGCGCTGGTGATCATCTCGCTGCTGAGTGTGCTCTGGAATCTCAACAACGCCGGAGGAGAGGCCGCGCACCTCGGTGGGGCCGCCGGAGGGTTCTACTTCATCCGGCATCCGCAGTCGCTCCACGGCCTGTTCGACTTCTTTGGCAAGGTGGATCCGACCTCCAAGCACTTCGCCGTCCGCCGCGGTTCCTCCGGCGGTTCGTCCGGGGGTGCGACCAAGGTGGATCGAATCCTCGACAAGATCTCCCGGAAGGGGCTCAAGAGTCTCACGGCGCGCGAGAAGAAGATCCTCGAGGAAGCGTCCCGGCGCGGCTCGGATCGGAACCACTGATGCCGGAGCCGCTTTCGTTCGAGATCACCCATCGTCTTCCCGGTGCGTCCGCCCGCACCGGGGTGGTGACCACGCCGCACGGCCGGTTTGCCACCCCCGCCTTCATGCCGGTGGGTACCAAGGGCACCATCAAGGGGCTCTTTCCCCATCTCGTCGCTTCGACCGGCAGCGAGATCATCCTGAACAACGCCTACCACCTTCTGCTGCGACCGGGTGACGATCTGGTGGCGAGACGGGGAGGGATGCACGAGTTCATGGGATGGGATGGCCCCATCCTCACCGACTCCGGCGGCTACCAGGCCTTTTCGATGGCGGACGTGAACCGCATCGACGACGACGGGGTGACGTTCAAATCGATCATCGACGGCTCCGCCATCCATCTCGGGCCCGAACGCGCGATGGAGATCCAGAACAATCTCGGGGCGGACATCATCATGGCGTTCGACGATTGTCCCCCGAGTGTGGACGGGATTCACGGCACCGGAAAGGCCGCGTACGGGCGCCGACTCGAAGAGGCCGTTCGTCGCACCACCGAATGGCTGCATCGCTGTGTGGAGGCCCACGCCCGACCGGAGGACCAGGCGCTCTTCGGAATCGTGCAGGGGGGGACGGACCCGGATCTGCGGTCCCGCTCCCTCGAAGAAATCACCCCCCTGGATCTTCCCGGGTACGCGATCGGTGGGGTGGCGGTCGGAGAGGCCCCCGAGCAGATCCACGCCGTGGTCCGCTCGGTGGCGCCCTTGCTGCCCGAGGACCGACCCCGCTACCTGATGGGAGTGGGCTACGAGCGGGACATCGTGGAGGCGGTCCACGCCGGGATCGACATGTTCGATTGCGTGCTTCCCACCCGAAACGGACGGAGTGCGACGGCCTTCACCCGCCGGGGGCGTCTCAATCTCCGCAATGCCCGGTTCAAGGAGGACGATCAGCCCCTGGAGCCGGGCTGTCCGTGCCTGGCCTGCTGCCCGGATCACCCGCTCTCGATGGGTCGAAAGGGCGTTTTTTCACGGTCCTACATCCGGCACCTCTTTTTGGCCGAGGAAATGATGGGTCCGATCCTCGTGAGCCTGCACAACATCCAGCACTTCCAGTCCCTCATGCTGGACATCAGGAAGGCAATTCGGGATGATGCGTGGCCATTGCTGGAGCGGGATTGGCCCGTTCTGGGGGATCCAGCCCTGAAAGGCTGAAATCAGCATTTCCACCCCGATCGAGAGCCGCGCATGACCTGTTCAGAGATGAAGCACCGGGCCCCGGAGCCCAGGACGGCCCGCATGTTCACCATGGGAACGGCAGTGACCTGCTCCGTGGCCTTCACGGCACAGGGCACCCCCGACCTGCCCCCGCTTTCGGGTGGATCATCCACCGGTGCGGCAAGCATCCAGACGCCCGCAGGTGGTGAGGGAGCCACTGGCGAAGCAGGGGCCGCACCCATGCCCGCGGCCCCCGGCATGGACATGATGCTGATCATCCTCATCGTCTTCGGCGGCATCATCCTCTTCTCCGTCTTCGGGCAGCGCAAGGAGAAGAAGCGTCGTCAGCAGATGCTCGACTCCATCAAGAAGAGCGATTCCGTCCAGACCATCGGAGGCGTCATCGGATCCGTGGTTGAAGTCAAGAACGAAACCATCGTGATCCGGGTCGACGAACGATCCGATACCCGAATGACCTTCTCCCGTGCCGCGGTCCAGCAGGTGCTGTCGCAGCCGGACAACACCGACTGATCCGATCCGGGACCACCAATGCAGAACATCTTCTGGAAGACCGTACTGATCATCATCCTCGTGGGTGGTTGCCTCTGGGCAACGATGCCGCCCGATGAGCGCATTCGCCTGGGCCGCGATCTCAGCGGCGGCGTCAGCCTGGTCTATTCCGTCCGCATGCCGGAGAACGCCGACCGGGGCCAGATCCTCAGTCAGACCATCCGCGTGCTCAACGACCGGGTCAACCCGCAGGGGGTGCTCGACATCGCCATGACTCCGCTGGGGGCCGATCGCATCGAGATCGTGATGCCGCTGCCCAACGAGGAGGTCAAGGCGCTGGCTCAGGCCTACGAGACGTCCTTGAAGGCCTTCATCGATGAGGCCGAGATCGATCGCAGCCAGTTGGAGTCCTCACTCGAATCGGGGGAGGCGGGGGACCGCTTCGGCGGTTCCGACTCCTCGGAACGGGGGCAGCTCATCCTCGATCTGCAGGACGCCTACGGCCAGCAGCGCCAGTTGCAGGTCGAGGCCACGGCAGCGCAGACGGCCGGCGTCGACGCCGCCGAGCTCGCCTCCATCCAGCAGCAGCTCGCCGACGCCGAGATCCGCTACGAGGAGCTCTTCGAACGTGCGCTCGCCCTGAGCCTCGATCGGGCCCGGGTGGTGCGTGCGCTGGAGCTCTCCGACATCGGCGAAGCGCTACGCGGCGACGACGGCAATCTCCTGCTCAACGCCGACGGTTCGGTGCAGCGGGCCCCGTCACCGCGTGATGTCACGATGGACATCCTCGTGTCGGAGTATCCGCATCTCGAGACCGTCCTCGAGCAGGTGATCGTCGCCTACGACGCCTACCAGGCGAAGCGCAGCGGACTCGACGATCCGGAGGATCTCATCCGCCTGCTGCGCGGTGCCGGTGTGCTGGAGTTCCACATCGCGGTCACCAACGGCAAGGCCGAAGGGGTCAACATCCAGGACATGCGGGCCCAGCTGGTGGAACTCGGACCCGAGAACACCGACTCGCTCCTGGCCCGCTGGTACGCAATCCACGACCTCGAACAGTGGGCGAGCAGTCCTGAACAGCTGCAGGCTCTGGAAGCCAATCCCCAGGGGTACTTCGCCTCCCCGGGGCGCGATCTGGTGGCCGCCGAGGCGGACGGAGTGGTGTACCTGCTCCTCTACACCAGCGATCCCAAGAGCATGACGCACGACAGCGACATCGACTGGTCCGTGCAGTCCGCGGGACGCACGACCGACGATTTCGGCCGTCCGGCCGTCAACTTCCGGCTCGACCAGGCCGGCGGCACCCTCATGTCCCGGCTGACCCAGCCGCACGTGCAGCAGCCGATGGCCATCGTCCTCGACGACAAGGTGTATACCGCTCCCAATCTCAACTCCCAGATCGCCAACAACGGCGTGATCACGGGAAGCTTCAACGACGAGGACATCGACTACCTGACCCGAGTTCTCGTGGCGGGCGCCCTGGAGGCGCGGCTGTCTCCCGAACCCATCTCCGTCAACGTTCTGGGCCCCTCGCTCGGTGCCGACAACCTCGACCGCGGATTCGAAGCCTTCACCTGGGCCGTCTGTGCCGTCGTGGTCTTCATGCTGTTCTGGTACTTCTTCGCCGGAGTCGTCGCCGACTTCGCACTGCTGTGCAACGGAATCCTGATCTTCGGAGTCATGGCGCTTCTGCAGGGAACCTTCACACTGCCCGGTCTCGCCGGTGTGGTGCTCACCATGGGCATGGCGGTGGACGCGAACGTGCTGATCTACGAACGCATCCGCGAGGAGCTCGAGGGTGGTGCCCGGGATCTGCGCGAGGCGATCCGCGAAGGCTACAACCGTGTGTACAGCACCATTCTCGATGCAAACCTGACCAACCTGATCGTCTGCGCGGTGCTCCTGCTCATGCAGCCCACCACGGAGGTAAAGGGCTTTGCCCTGACGCTAACCATCGGAATCATCGCGACCCTCTTCACGTCGCTCTTCGTGACGCGGTACGTCTTCGACATCTACGCCCACATCCTGAAGATCCGGCGGCTGTCCATGCTTCCGCTGGCGGTGCCCGCCATCGGGCGTGCCCTGCGGCCGAACATCGACTGGATCGGGTTCCGCGGATTCTTCTGGACCCTTTCGACCCTGCTGGTCGGCGGCTCGATCGTGCTGTTCTTCGCCCGGGGCGTCGACATGTTCGACACCGAGTTCCGGGGCGGCGTGGCGGTGACCATGCAGACCGCCAGCCTCGGCGAGGGCGAGGGCAATCTGATGCTGCAGCACAACGGCGCCGACTCGGTCGAATTCCGCGTCAAGGCGATCGCGGATCGGGCCGGTGACGGTGACGATCTGGAGAACCGCGTGCTGCGGGAGATGCGCAACGCCAAGGTGTTGACGGTGGGAACCACCGGACTCGACGCCAGTGGAAACACCGTTGCCGACAGTTTCCAGGTCAAGGTCGCCAACCCCACGGGGCTCTCGGACGAGGAGGGGATCCAGGACATCGTGGAGCAGGCCCTGCTCAGCGAGTTCGGCGGTCAGTTGGCCGTCTCCGAACCCCGTACCTTCCGTGGAGACGCCTCGGAGGAATACGCGGACTTCACCCGTCCCATCGAGGCCCGCACATTGGCGGAGGTGCTCGACGGGCGCGGTCCGACCGTCGATCTGTCCGATCAGCGGGGCGGGGTGCTCATCCTCGTCGAGGAGATCGAGCCTCCGGTCTCGCTCGAGGACGTCGCCCAGCGCATCGATCAGATGCGGCAGGACCCCGACTTCTCCAAGGACACGGCGGGTCGCGATGTCCAGGTCTTCGGCCTGGCTTCCGCGGACGACGACACCTGGCGCGATGTCGCGGTGGTGATCACCGATCCCGACTACAACTATCTGCGCAGCGAAGCCGCCCTGGTCGATCAGCGGCTGGCCAGCCGCGAATGGGATCTGGTCCGAACCGCCATGACCAAGCGGAGCAGCTTCGAGCAGGTCAGCAGCTTCTCGCCTTCGGTCGCCCAGACCAGAGCGGCCAATGCGATCGGCGCGGTGATCCTCTCGCTGGCCGGCATTCTCTGCTACATCTGGATCCGGTTCGGCTCGTTCTACTATTCGCTGGGAGCCATCGCGGCCCTCTGCCACGATGTCATTATCGTGCTGGGGTGCCTCGCACTCTCCGGGTACATCGCCGGCTACGAGACCGTCCGTTGGGGACTGCTCGTCGACGAGTTCCTCATCGACACCGGGGTGGTGGCCGCGCTGCTCACTGTGATCGGGTACTCGTTGAACGACACCATCGTCATCCTGGACCGCATCAGGGAGAATCGCGGCAAGCGGGCGCTACCCAGTCGTGCGGTGGTCAACCAGTCCATCAATCAGGCGTTCAGCCGGACCATCCTCACCTCGGTGACGACCGTCATCGCCGTCCTCATCATCTACGTTGCGGGCGGCACCGGCATCCGGGCCTTCGGATTCGCCCTTCTGATCGGCGTGATCATCGGAACCTACTCCTCGGTGGCCATCGCGTCGCCGCTGGTGTACCGCAAGCGGGCCGATCGCGTCCAGGACGACGCCGCTGACGGTGATGCGGATCCCGTGGACGACGGAGCTCCGGCGCTGTCCTGAAGGTAAAACTGAAGAACGGCGCACGGGCCGGTCGATGCAGGCTGTGAGGGGACTAATCACAACCCAGCCCTGCACGGAGGTATCCATGTCCACAGGCAGCAAGGTCGTCCTGCTCCTCTCGTTCGTCTTCATCGGAGTTCTCGTCTGGTACT
>MDTD01001451.1_pt1 | contig 16103 bp, 12 predicted proteins | sample 811221 | NCBI WGS metagenome assembly MDTD01 (sample SAMN05326646, study PRJNA326480) | marine metagenome | isolation source: seawater | place: Pacific Ocean: South West | collected 2011 | reverse complement strand
GAACAAGAGCTTCAGAAGAAGCTGGAAGAGGTACGCGGTAAGATCAATCGCCTGATACGTCGTGAAGTGCAAACTGGGGCTAAAGACGGTGGTGTTATATTAAAGTCAGAAGAAAAAAAGGCGATTGAGGCTTTCCGACGTGAGATGATTTCCATAAGGAAGGAGCTGCGGGGGGTACAGTATGACCTTCGAAAGGACATTGAAAACCTGGACGGATGGCTGAAATTTCTAAACATTGCCGCTATCCCCTTGTTGTTGGGATTGGGCACGCTTGTGTTCGCTTTAGGCCGGCGTTTGCGTCGACGTGACGGCGTTCTGGAGACCGGTTAAACGGGAGGACAGAAATCATGACACCCAAATCCATTTCAATTCTAGGGGTAGTGACATTACTTAGTGTTATTGCTGCTTTTGTATCCGTAAATTTGAACCGAGGGTACGCGACGAGCGCTGGCGATGGCTTCTTGTTCCCTGGGCTTTTAGATAAGGTCGACAGCGTGACCAAGGTCATTGTCAACGACAAAGACCGGGAAATTGTGGTAATCCGGAGTAAAGGTGGAAATTGGAAGGTTCCTGCCAGCGATGGCTACTCGGCTAGTGTTTCCCAAACGCAGAAAAGTATCCTTCAATTGGCTCAGCTTACGTACCTCGAGAAAAAAACGTCCAATGAGAAACGTTATGAGCGACTTCACCTAGAGGATTTAAAACGGGCTGATTCTCAAGCTCGCCGAATTCGTCTGTTCGACGATGGTGGCGCAGTCTTGGCGGACCTGATTGTCGGAAAGAAGCGCTATGACCTTCCGGGTACCATTGCTGAGGGCGCTTATGTCAGGAAACCAACTGAGCCACAGACTTGGTTGGTTAGCGGCGAGATTGACGTGGAGGTGGAACTGAAGACATGGCTCCGCAATGAGATACTCAATATTCGCGAAGAAGACGTTTTGAGGGCGGAAATCCGTCATCCTGATGGTGAAGTCGTGCGAATTTCTAAGGAAAATCCAAGTACTCGCAATTTCACTCTCCACGACATTCCGAAGGATAAGAAGCTCCGGTATGACTCCGATCCTGACAACATCGCTAACGTTGTTGAAAACTTGGAAATGCTGGATGCAAGAAAGGTCGGCAAGATTGACTTTGCCGACAATAGTACAGTGTCTGGGACCTACTCTTCCCGCAGTGGTTTGATTGCTGTAATTTCTGCCGTGAAGGTCGGGGAGGATGATTGGGTAAAGGTAGAACTTGTCGCGAAGCCGGATGCTCCGATGCCTGAGAAAAAAGGCCAGGACAGCGCTGCAGAGGTTGCCAAGCGGGTAACTGACCGGACTGACGGTTGGGCCTTCAAAGTTCCAGGCTTCAAGGCCGAACGCTTACGCCGCAGTATGAAGGAGATGTTGGTAAACAAGAAAGCTGGCTCCTGAGGCTGTTTCTGTATTGGGGTTCGCCGGCCGCCGGGAAACCGGCGGCCGTTTTCTTTATAAATTGATTCATAATATTCATGTCGCTAGCTACAAAAAGGTTGAACGCGATAGATCATTCCGCCAATGTCCCATGGTATACCACATACCAGATATTATTTTGGGTTCCGGATCGTTTTCCGGAATTGAAGATTTATATTAACGGCTACTGAAAGACCCCGAAAAAAAACCGGGTGGCGACGGTGGCCAAATTTGGGAGGTACTAATGAACAAACTATCTAAGTCTGTATTGAGTGGAAGCTTGGCTGTTGGCCTGGCTCTCGGTACGTCGATGGCATCAAATCACGCTATGGCGGCCGACGGCTGGACCCCGAAGAAGCCGGTCGAATTCGTAATTATGGCGGGTAAAGGCGGGGGCGCTGATCGTTTGGCGCGTTTCATCCAAAGCATCATCGAAAAGAACAAGATGTCACCCAGACCGTTGATGCCTATCAACAAAGGCGGTGGCTCCGGCGCGGAGGCACTGCAGTACCTTAAGTCGAAATCCGGCGATCCGCACGTCATTTTGGCAACGCTTAATAGTTACTACACAACGCCGTTGCGTCAGCCAAAGCTCGGTATCGATATCTCTAAGTTCACGCCCATTGCGCGTTTAGCTGAAGATACGTTCCAACTGTGGGTCCATGTCGACAGCGGCATCAACTCCGTCAATGAATACGTGGCTGCTGTGAAGAAGGCCGGCAAGAAGGGCTGGAAGATGGGCGGAACCGGCAAGGGTGCTGAAGATTCTCTCGTCACAGGCATGCTGCAGAAGAAGTTTGGCTTCGAAGTAACCTACGTTCCTTACAAGGGTGGCGGGAAAGTTGCCAAAGAACTAATTGGCAAGCACATTAATTCCACGGTTAACAATCCGGCCGAACAAGTTGGATTCTGGGACGCAGGAAAATCCAAGCCGCTTGCTAGCTTTACCCCACCAGGTATGCTGAAAGGCAAGTGGGGCAAGATCCCAACCTTCGAAGAACTCGGTCACGGCAGCGATATGGTCTACTACATGCAGCGTTCCATAGTTGCGCCGCCAAAGATGCCTGCTGATGCGGTGGATTTCTACGTTGACCTGTTCGAAAGGGTTTATAAATCGGCGGAATGGCAAGGCTATCTTAATAAAAAAGGCCTGATCCCGGGTTGGCTGACTGGCCAGAAATTGCAAGACTATTTCGTTTCGGAACGCACTAAGCACGCGAAGCTGCTCGGCAAGTAACCGAAAGACGTACTATCAACTCCACTGGTATTATTAAACGGAGAGGCCGTCATCGTGCGCAAGGCTGAACTAATTATGGCTTTGGTGATGGCGGCCTTTTCCGTCTACATCATGTGGAAGTCGATGGAATTGCCTGTTGGTTGGATCCCCGAGGAGGGACCGGGTGGCGGCGCGTTCTCCTTCTGGCTTGGCGCGGGAATGCTGGTGTGTTGCATCGCTATTATTTATCGCTGGGCCAAACGGATAAGCCCGCCAAGCCAGTCAGAGGCGCCTTTCATGGATCCAGATGCGTTCCGGTTGTTCGTCGTTATTGCCGGATCGCTCGGTATTATGATCGGGGGTATTCATTTGATCGGCGTGTATTTTTCTTTGCCGATCTTTATGGCCTTTTACATGCGTTTCCTTGGTCAGCATTCATGGCGACTTATCAGCATATTCGTTGTGGTTACACCAGTCGTGATGTTTTTCTTCTTTGAGGGCGCCTTGAGGAAGACACTGCCAAAAGGGTTCACCGAGCCCTTGTTCTATCCCTTGTACGATTTGATTTACTGAAGCCCTATGGTCGTTTGAATGATGAAGGCAGGGCGTAGTGTTATGATTTTGACATACATTATATCTGAACGCGAATATCGCGCCGCCAGGTCCACGACCGTTGGTGGATAGGGTATTTTAGGGGTCGCACATGGAAGTTCTCGGTCTTCTTGCCGACGGTTTTCTTATCTCGTTTGAGCCACTTAACCTGGGATTGGTCATTTTTGGTGCGGCGGTTGGGCTGTTCATCGGTGCTATGCCGGGACTGGGTTCGGTAAATGGCGTCGCCATTCTGCTGCCCATGACTTTCCTTGTGCCACCGACATCAGCGATCATATTTCTGGGGGCGATCTATTACGGCGCCATGTACGGCGGTGCTATCTCTTCAATCATGCTCGGAATTCCTGGTGCCTCGACTGCCGTCGCAACAACCTTCGACGGCCGACCGCTGGCGATGCAAGGGAAGGCCGACAAGGCCCTGGTGGCGGCCGCCACGGCATCTTTCTTCGGCGGCACCATTTCGGTGATTCTATTTACCGCCTTTGCGCCACCCTTGGCAGAAGTGGCTCTCGCCTTTGGGCCGCCCGAGGAATTTGCCTTGATGATGCTGGCTTTCGCGACTTTTATCGGTCTTGGTGGTGACGACATTCCAAAGACGTTTTTCTCCATCTTCATTGGCCTGGTATTGAGCGCCGTCGGTCTTGACGTCGTCAGTGGTGAGCCACGCCTCATCTTCATGGATCTATCGGGCTTCATGCATGGCATCAACTTTTTGGTCTTGGCTATCGGCATCTATGGTATCGGCGAGATGCTATGGACCGTCGAGAGCTCGCGCGGCGACGTCTCAATGAGTAAGGCGACGGTGAGCGTCAAAAGGGTCTTCGCCACGTTGAAAGAACTCCTGGGTAGTTGGAAAACCATGATCATGGGCTCATTCCTGGGCTACTTCGTGGGGATTCTTCCCGCCGCCGGTGCGACGCCTGGTTCACTCATGGCCTACGGTGTGGCGAAGACGATCACCAAGGAACCAGAGTCTTATGGCAAGGGTAACATTGACGGCGTTGTCGCGCCGGAGGCTGCGAACAATGCGGCGTCGACCGGTTCGATGCTGCCCATGCTGACGCTTGGCATCCCTGGTTCGCCTACGACGGCGATACTGCTGGGTGGCATGGTCATCTGGGGCCTGGAGCCGGGACCGCTCCTTTTCACGGAGCATAAGGAATTTGTCTGGGGTCTGATTGCCAGCCTATATGCAGCCAACTTCTTCTCATTGATCATCAATATCGCCTTCATCCCGGCCTTCGTCGCGGTGCTCAAGATGCCGTTTACGATCTTGGCGCCGGTGATCTTTGGGCTCTGCGTAGTTGGCGGCTATGTTCCAACCCTCGACATGCATGACGTCTGGCTGATGTTTGTGTTTGGCGTGATTGGCTACCTGATGCGGAAGCTGGACTATCCATTGGCGCCAGCAGTGCTGGCCATAGTGCTTGGGCCCTTGGCAGAACGCTCAGTGCGGCAATCCCTAATTGGATCCCATGGAGATATTTCCATTTTCTTCACACGCCCGATTTCTGGCACAATTATGTTGATCGCGATAATTTTATTGGTTTTGCCGCTGTTTAAGCTCATCAAGGATCGCAAGTCGGCGTCTGAAGAGGGGGCAGCATGAGCGGTTTGAACGCGACGGCAAGACGACGGACCGAGGCGCGGGATCTGCCGGTCGAACCGATTGAAACCAATTTTTCTCTAAAAGAACGGATTTACGGTTCTCTGAAGCACGCAATAACCCAGGTCGACATTTACGCCAAAAATGCTGAACTGCGCCTAGACGAACGCCGCCTATCTGAACAACTCAATATCTCCCGAACGCCGGTCCGCGAGGCGTTGGCGCGCTTGGAACAAGAAGGCCTGGTCGAGATCGTACCTCGTCGCGGTGTCTTCATCGTCAAAAAGACTAAAGCTGAGGTGATGGAAATGATCACCGTCTGGGCGGCTCTGGAAAGCATGGCCGCACGTTTAATTACACGGAAGGCGACGGACGAAGAGATATCGTCGCTGCGTGATATCTTCACCCACGTGGACGGAAATAAGGTGGACGCACATATCGACGAATATTCAGACAAAAACATTCACTTTCACCAAAAGATTATCGAGCTGAGTCGATGTGCTCTGTTAGCGGAAATGTCGGAAAGCCTATTTACTCATATGCGATCGATCCGGGCCCGAACTATTGGCGACCAAGATCGCGCGAACCGCTCCATCATTGATCACATGCACATCATTGAAGCCCTTGAGAGGCGTGACACAGAATTGGCTGAACACCTGACCCGGGAGCACACGTTGAATCTGGGCAAGCACATTGAACAACACGTGAACTATTTGGATTGAGGCTCGGCTGAGCCACTGGCCATGGAGAATGACATGCCTGATATCGCACCAGAGACCGAACCCCACGAGGAAGCAGGTCCGCTAACCGACGGTTTTCACTTGCTCATCGATGCTTTGAAGTTGAATGAGGTCGAAAACGTCTACATGGTTCCCGGAATCCCGGTTACCGACCTCGGTCGGATGATGCAGTCCGAGGGCATGAGAGTCCTGTCGTTCAGACATGAACAGCATGCGGGTTATGCTGCTGCCATCGCTGGTTACCTCACAAAGAAGCCGGGCGTTTGCTTGACGGTATCGGCGCCGGGTTTCTTGAATGGCTTGACAGCTCTGGCGCACGCGACAACCAATTGCTACCCAATGATCCTGATGTCGGGTTCGTCGGAGCGTGAGATCGTCGACCTTATGCAAGGAGATTACGAAGAGATGGATCAACTGGCCATTGCCAAGCCATTGTGCAAGGCCGCCTTCCGCATCAACCACGCCGAGGATATCGGCATCGGTGTCGCCCGCGCTATCCGGGCTGCTCTTTCGGGCCGGCCAGGCGGCGTATATCTTGATATTCCGGGCGCGCTGTTGGGTCAGACCATGGATGTCGCAGCCGGCGAGAAATCGCTGGTAAAGGTCATCGACCCTGCGCCGGCGCAACTGCCTGGGCCCAATGCTGTGACCCGTGCTCTCAACGTGTTGAGAAATGCCGAGCGGCCTTTGATCATCCTTGGCAAGGGGGCCGCTTATGCCCAAGCCGACGACGCCATCAAGGCGCTGGTTGAGAAATCCGGCATGCCTTATCTCCCTATGAGCATGGCGAAGGGCCTATTGCCGGACGACCATCCTCAATCCGCCGGTGCTGCGCGGTCGTTGGTGTTGAAAGAGTCGGACACGGTCATGTTGATTGGTGCGCGCCTCAATTGGCTGTTGTCTCATGGTAAGGGTAAGCAATGGGGTTCGGAGCCTAAGAAATTTATCCATATCGACATCGAGCCAAAAGAAATGGACTCGAATATCGAGATTGCCGCGCCCTTGGTTGGTGACATTGAGTCATGTGTGCATGCGCTCTTGGACGGCATGGGTGACGACTGGGCTCATCCGCCGGCGTCGTGGGTCGATGCTGTAAAGACGAAGCGCGATACAAACGTTGAGCGCATGGCGCCAAAACTACAGAACAATAATGTTCCCATGGATTACCACGGTGCTCTGGGTGTATTGAGAGGCATCGTCGCTGACCGACCAGACGCAATCTTGGTCAATGAAGGCGCCAACACGCTCGATTTTGCGCGTTCTATCATCGACATGCACAAACCCCGAAAGCGCTTGGACGTTGGCACCTGGGGGGTGATGGGTATTGGCATGGGTCAGGCCATCGCAGCGGCCGTGGAGACCGAGAATCCAGTGCTTTGCATTGAAGGCGACAGTGCCTTTGGCTTCTCAGGGATGGAAATCGAAACCATTTGCCGATACAAACTGCCGGTCTGTGTCGTCATTTTCAATAACAGCGGTATCTACCGGGGCACCGACGTTAATCCTTCAGGCGGTGATGACGTGGCGACCACGGTATTTGTCAAGGATGCGCGCTACGACAAAATGATGGAGGCCTTTGGGGGCCTTGGCTTTAACGCGACCTCACCGGACGAATTGAAACGGGCCGTCAATGAAGCCATGAATGCCGGTAGGCCCGCCCTCGTGAACGCGGTTATCGATGAACAGGCAGGCACGGAGTCAGGTCGCATTGGGAACCTCAATCCGCAAAGTGTTGTTGCTCAAAAGTAGCGGCGACGAGATACACAAACAGACGAACATTAGGAGCGAGCAATGAAAGCTCTCGAAGGGGTTAAAATTCTGGACTTCACCCACGTTCAATCGGGGCCAACCTGTACGCAGTTGCTTGGCTGGTTCGGAGCCGACGTGATCAAGGTGGAGCGGCCCGGCGTCGGCGATGCGACTCGGGGTCAGTTGCAGGACATCCCCGACGTGGATAGTCTGTATTTTACCATGCTGAACCACAATAAGCGCAGCGTGACATTGAATTCGAAATCTGACCGGGGCAAGGAGATCCTGACCCGTCTGATCGAGGAGTGCGATGTTATGGTTGAGAATTTCGCACCGGGCGCCCTGGACCGCATGGGGTTCTCCTGGGAACGTATCCAGGAGATTAATTCACGGATGATCTATGCATCTGTGAAAGGCTTTGGTCCAGGTCCTTACGAAGATTGTAAGGTGTACGAGAATGTGGCCCAGTGTGCTGGCGGTGCGGCGTCGACGACGGGTATGCTAGGCGGCGTGCCCACTGTCACGGGTGCACAGATCGGTGATAGCGGTACGGGTCTGCACCTTGCCTTTGGCATCGTCACGGCGCTGTATCAACGGACCCATTCGGGGAAAGGTCAGCGGGTGAGTTGCGCGATGCAGGATGGCGTTCTCAATCTTTGCCGAGTAAAACTTCGTGATCAGCAACGTCTAGATAACGGCCCGTTAAAGGAGTACTCCCAGTTCGGAGAAGGGGTCGAATTTGGCGAGGCGACACCGCGCGCGGGGAACGATTCCGGAGGTGGTCAACCGGGCCGTATCTTGAAGTGCAAGGGATGGGAGGTTGATCCTGACGCATATACCTATTTCATTACCCAGGCGGCCGTATGGAAGAATATTTGCGACACTATTGGCATGGAAGAATGGAAAGAGGATCCGGATTTCGCGACCCCGGATGCTCGGCTGCCACGCCTCAACGAAGTGTTCAATGCCATTGAGGATTGGACCATGACCAAGACGAAGTTCGAGGTCCTAGAAATCTGTAACCCGCTCAATATCCCGGTGGGCCCGATTTTATCCATGAAGGAACTCGCCGAGGAGCCAAGCCTAAGGGAGACTGGTACCATTGTTGAGGTTGAGCATCCGGAACGTGGCACATACCTTACCGTGGGTAATCCGGTGAAGTTATCGGACTCTCCGTCAGAAGTAGTGCGCTCGCCTCTGCTGGGTGAGCATACTGATGAAATTCTGAGAGAAGTAGTGGGCTTGAGCGATAATGATATCGCAGCTGCCCGCGACGAGGGCGCCATTTAAGGCACTGGCTCGAAATAGAGGGGAGATTGAAAATGCGCTTGATCGTCATGGGCCAGCAGGCCTTTGGAAAATCTGCCTTGGAAGCCATCCTGGAAAAGGGCAAGGACGAAGTTGTCGCCGTGTATTGCGCGCCCGACGAAGATGGTTCCGTCGATCCGATAAAGGAGTTTGCCCAGGAAAAAGGGCTGCCTGTGTTGCAACCCGACAACTTTAAGAGTCCCGACGTGCTGAACGCTATGAGGGCGTTGAAACCGGATCTCTGCGTAATGGCCTACGTAATCATCTTCGTGCCGGAAGAGGCGCGGAAAATCCCGACGTACGGGTCGATCTGCTATCACCCGTCCATGTTGCCGCTCCACCGGGGCCCTAGTTCCATCAATTGGCCAATTATCTGGGGCGCAAAAAAGACGGGGATCACCTACTTCTGGCCGGATGACGGATTGGATGAGGGTGATATCCTCCTACAGAAGGAAATCGAGATTGGGCCCGACGATACCTTAGGTACGATTTACTTCGATAAGGCGTTCCCGATGGGGATTGAGGCGACGCTGGAGGCCATCGACCTGGTTCGCGCCGGTAATCCGCCGAAGATCAAACAGGACGATTCCAAGGCAACCTATGAGGGCTGGTGCAACAAGAAGGCTGCCGAGATCGACTGGAGCCGGTTTGTAGGCGAGGTATATAATCTGATCCGTGGCTGCAACCCGCAACCTGGCGCGTGGACAACATTTAACGGCGAAATCTTACAAATCTTTGACAGCGAAAAAGTCGACGATGGCGCGTTTGGTCGTGTTGGGCAGGTTTCGGCGATTGACGATGACGGCATTCTAGTCACTGCAGGCAGGGGCGCAATCTGCGTCAAACGCGTCCGTTATGCTGGCGGTAAGAAGGTGACAGCGAAGGAATTTGCCGATGAGATTGGTTTGGAAAAAGGCGCCAAACTGGGAACATAATTACTGGCGCATGACACCATGCGAGTGATTATAAATTTCACATTTGCGTTGGGCTTACGGGGGTTCTAGCTTCTTGCTCAACGGGGATACATATAAAATCGGAGTTTAGAATGCCCAAATCAGATATCGAAATCGCCCGCGAAGCGACCATGCAGCCCATCGCGGAAATCGGCGAGAAGTTAGATATTCCTGCTGATGCCCTTTTGCAGTACGGTCCGAACAAGGCGAAAGTTTCTTATGACTTTATTGATTCACTGAGACGTAAGCGCGACGGCAAGCTGGTATTAGTCACCGCGATCACGCCGACACCAGCGGGCGAAGGTAAGACTACTACCACTGTGGGCCTCGGCGATGGCCTTAACCATATTGGCAAGCGCGCCACGATTTGCGTTCGTGAGCCCTCGCTCGGCCCTTGCTTTGGCATGAAAGGGGGCGCGGCTGGCGGTGGCTATGCCCAAGTGGTCCCCATGGAAGACATCAACCTCCACTTTACCGGTGACTTCCACGCCATCGGCATCGCACACAATTTGCTGGCGGCATTGATCGATAATCACATCTACTGGGGCAATAAATTAAAAATAGACCAGCGCCGCATAGGTTTTAAACGCGTTGTGGACATGAACGACCGTGCGCTTCGCCAGATCGCGGCAAACCTGGGAGGCGTCGCTAATGGCTTTCCGCGGGAAGATGGCTTCGATATCGTTGTCGCCTCCGAAATCATGGCCATCTTCTGCCTGGCCACGTCTCTGGACGATTTGACCAAGCGAATAGGTAATATCGTGGTTGGCTTTACCCGTGAGCGAAAACCAATTCTTGCCAAGCAGTTGAAAGGTGCTGGTCCCATGAGCGTGCTTCTAAAGGACGCGCTAATGCCAAACTTGGTTCAGACGCTGGAGGGTAATCCCGCGTTCATACACGGTGGTCCGTTTGCCAACATTGCGCACGGCTGTAACTCGGTTATGGCGACAAAAACGGCGCTGAAGTTAGCCGACTACGTGGTCACTGAAGCCGGTTTTGGCGCCGACTTGGGTGCTGAAAAATTTTTCGATATCAAGTGCCGCAAGGCCGGCCTGAAGCCGGCGGCAGTTGTACTGGTAGCGACGGTGCGTGCGCTGAAGATGCATGGCGGCGTTGGTAAAAACGATCTTGGAAAGGAAAATGTGAAGGCCGTGCGAGCCGGTTGCGCCAATATGGCTAGGCATCTAAAGAACCTTAAGCAATTCGGGGTGCCCGCTGTGGTCGCAATCAACTCCTTCATTACGGATACCAAGGCAGAGTTGAGTGCGATCAAGGCGGAAGCCAAGAAGCTCGGCGCGACAGCGATCCTTTGTTCGCATTGGGCCAATGGCGGTGCTGGCACAAAGGAATTAGCTGAGCACGTCGTAAAGCTGGCCGATAGTGGCAAGGCTAAGTTCAAACCCCTCTATCCCGATAATATGAAGCTCGAAGAAAAAGTCCGCACGGTTGCCCAGAAAATCTATGGCGCAAAGGACATCTCCATTGATGCCACTGTGGCACGGCAGTTCGCTGACTTGGAGGCCGGCGGTTACGGTAAATTCCCGGTTTGCATGGCGAAGACCCAATACAGCTTCTCTACGGACCCGGATGCCAAAGGTGCTCCGACGGGCCATATCGTGCCAATTCGCGAGCTTCGCTTGTCGGCAGGTGCGGAATTTGTGGTCGTCGTCACGGGCGAAATCATGACAATGCCAGGTTTGCCCCGAATTCCAGCGGCTGACAACATCTACCTCAACAAGAAAGGTGAGGTCGAAGGGTTGTTCTAAAGTTCATCATCTTATTTGGATAGGAAACGCCTTGCGCCAGTCAGGCGGGGCGTTTTCTTTTGTCATATTAAATGAGCTCAATATCCCAATCGTCGTCTGGTAAAGGCGTACCTGGCTCCACTATAGGAAATTTAACAATCTCACCGAGAAAGGATTGTTGTCCGTTGCGAATATCAAGCATGGTACCCTCATCCTGGTGAGCGCGATCAATCAGCGCAAAGCCAATATTGGATTTTCGGCGCGGGGAATAGCCGGCTGAGCGCACGGAACCGACACGGTTTCTGTCAATGAAAATAGGCCAAGGATGTTCATTTGGCTCAATGGGATCACCTTCAAAAACGATAGCGACGAGCTTGCGGCGCGACCCTGAACTCGCGAGCGCCCTAAGTGCTGCTTTGCCGATGAAATCATCTTCTCGGTCCAGATTGAGCATCTTGTCGAGGCCTGCCTCATAGGGATCGCTGTCCCATAGCGTATCTGCGCCTATTGAGAGCAGGCTGCTCTCTAACCGTTCGATGTAGTTAGGCGCGCCGGGACCGATACCGAAGGGCTGTCCCGCGGCCTTTACTTTGTTCCAGAGCTCACTTCCACGATCGCTGTCGCGGAGATAAAGTTCGTAGCCTCCCTGTTTTGACCAGCCTGAGCGCTGCAGAACAACTGGAATTCCATCCAACTCGGTCTCGCGGAAACAGAAGTGTTTGAGCTCGTTGATCCATTCTCCGAATAAGGGGATCATTACGTCATGTGATAGTGGCCCCTGGACGGCAAGAGGACTGACGTCGGGCTCGCAGGCTTCCACGTCAAATCCGCCTTCGAAGGCGACGCCGCGGACCCACAATAGAACGTCCGTATCCGCGATAGATAGCCAGAACCTCTGCTCTTCAATGCGCAACAGGAGGGGATCATTGATCAGGTTCCCATCATGATCGCAGATTGGTACGTAGTATCCCTGGCCAATGGGTAGGTCCTTCAAATCGCGTGGCGTAAGATAACGGATCAGTCGTTCCGCGTCAGGGCCGGTTATCTCAACTTGGCGTTCCGCAGCGACATCCCACATAGTGACGCCTTGGATTAAACGACGATACTCCGCCTCCGGATCGCCGTAACTGACCGGCATATACATGTGATTGTATACGGTGAAGTGCGTGACGCCGTCTTCAACCGTGCAGTCGTAGAAGGGTGATTTGCGCTCGCGCGGTCCGATCGCGATATTGAAAGCCATGCAGTTTTTACCTTCAAGACGAATACAAAAAGCGGCGAAAACTAGTGGAATTTATGAATTGATGAAAGCAAAAAAACCAATAACGGTTTGGTCGTTTTGATGTGTTTTTTAAGGGGGAAAAAAATGCTTTCAGGTATATGATTTGTCTCGCGCCTATCGCGGCACGAGACTGAGTAAATATGAGCTTTGGCGGTGTTGTGCGGAACCGGAGAGCACTATGACTTTATTCTGCCATCCAGGATATTTTGATGCCGGTCTTGCTAATGTTGACCCCGAAATTCACGCGGCTTTAGCCGCCGAGGAAGATCGCCAACGCAGCGGTGTTGAACTAATTGCTTCCGAAAACATTGTCAGCCGCGCCACCTTAGAGGCGCTGGGTACAGCCATGGTTAACAAGACTGTGGAGGGCTATCCAGGCAAGCGTTATTACGGCGGCACTGAACATGCTGATGTGATTGAACAAATGGCCATTGATCGGGCAAAGGCCTTGTTTGGATGTGCCTATGCCAACGTACAACCCCATTCCGGAAGCCAAGCGAATTTGGCGGTGTTCTTAGCATTTTTGGAGCCAGGAGATACTGTGCTGTCCATGTCCTTGTCAGAGGGTGGGCACTTGAGCCACGGCTCGACGGCAAACCTGACCGGAAAGTGGTTCAACATCGCCCACTATGGGGTTCGCGAAGACGACGGCTTTATCGACATGGATCAAGTCCAAGCCTTGGCTGAGAAACATCGGCCTAAACTTATCATCTGCGGTGGTTCCGCATATCCACGGTGCATCGACTTCTCGGCGTTCCGAATCGTAGCGGACAGCGTTGATGCAATTCTTCTGGCTGATATGGCACACTTTGCGGGATTGGTTGCTGGCGGTGCGCACCCCAGTCCTATACCGCATGCGCATGTTTCGACGGCCACGACTTATAAAAACCTTCGTGGCGTGCGGGGCGGGCTTATCCTAGCCAGTGATTTGAGCCTGAAACGCAAACTAAATTCTGGCGTCTTTCCCGGCGTCCAGGGGTCGGTGATCCTTAATGCCGTGGCGGCTAAGGCGGTCTGTCTGGGCGAAGCACTTAGGCCTGAATTCGAGGTCTACGCTCATGCGGTCTTGAATAATGCCCGCGTTTTGGCGGCGACCTTAGTTGATCGCGGTGTTGAAGTGGTCACGGGCGGTACAGACACGCCGTTGATTCTAGTTGACCTACGGCCTAATAGGCTAACCGGCGTGGTGGCATCAAACAGCCTGGAGCGTGCAGGACTGACCTGCAATAAGAACGGTGTGCCGGGCGATATTAAGCCACCGAGCATTACATCCGGTTTGCGGTTTGGGGTATCGGCGGGAACAACTAGGGGTTTTGGTGCGCAGGAGTTTGAAACAATCGGCAATCTGATTGCGGATATATTGCACGGCCTTGAGAATAGAATTGCCAACCAAAGTCAACTGGAAACGCGAGTTGCTTCCGAAGTAGGGGCGATGACGGACAGATTCCCGATTTATGACACGGATAGATGAAGATGGCCGGCGAACACAAATTTCCATCCATCCAGGCCAATTAATAGTTGGCTTAGTATTTGATAGCCTACGACAATAGGACTGGAGAGATTTGTAGGATTGACTTGCTTTGGTCTAGAGGCGGTTGCAAGAGTCGCCTCGACGAGGCAGGTTTGTAGTCGAGTAGGAGATCGTCATGGATACCACCCCTTTCACCAATTCCCAAATCGTTGCCGCTTTCGAAGATAAAACTCGCCATTCGAAGGCGCGTCACCTAGAGGCCCGCGACGTGTTCCCCAGCGGTATTGTTCACGATTCCCGCCACATGAAGCCTCATCCCATTTATATCGAACGCGCCGAGGGCGCGCGGAAATGGGACGCTGACGGCAATGAATACGTCGATTACTTTGGCGGGCATGGATCGCTGTTGCTTGGGCACGCGCACCCGAGCATGATCAACGCCGTTAATAGCCAGGTTAGCCAGGGCACTCACCCGGCTGCGTGCCACGATCTGGAACTGAAATGGGGGCAATTGGTGAAGCTCCTGATCCCGTCTGCGGAACGCATCCGCTTTACGTCCAGCGGCACAGAGGCCAACCTAATGGCTATTCGTCTGGCGCGAGCGTTTACGGGCAAAAACAAACTGGTGCGTTTCAAGAACCATTTTCACGGCTGGCAGGATCATGTGGCCTTTGGCTCCAAATATGCCGGCACAGACAACATCCCCGGGATCATCGATGGCATCATTGAGAACGTCATTGTTGCCGATCCCTCCGACCCTGATGGCATCAAGGAGACGCTTGAAATGGATGGCGATATCGCCGCCGTGATCCTGGAGCCCACTGGCGCAAGTTCGGGACAGATCCCGCTCTGCCGTGAATTCGTCAAGATGCTTCGTGAGGTGACCAAGGCTCAGGGAATTGTGCTTATCTTCGATGAGGTTGTCACAGGCTTTCGTGTTTCCGCGGGTGGTGCGCAGGCGGCCCTCGGTTTGCTGCCCGACTTGACAGCATTGGCGAAAATTCTTGCGGGCGGTCTGCCCGGCGGGGCTGTTTGCGGTCGACGCGATATCATGCAGCTGTTGGATTTTGAGGCCGCTGAGTTCCATGGGTTTCAAAAAATTCCGCACCAAGGGACTTTTAACGCTAATCCCATGTCAGCCGCTACGGGTGTTGAGATGTTGGCCCGAGTGGCAGAGACGGAAGTATCCGAACAAGCTAATGAGCAGGGCCGTAAGCTCATGGCCGCCTGCAATAAGGCGTTTGCTAAGTCGGACCTGGCGTGGGCTGCATACGGCAACGGCTCCAGCGTTTATATTTTTACCAATCCGGATAGATTGGATATTGATCCCGAGAATTTCGATGCCTTTGCGCATCCCATGTCAGTCATGGAACGTGCCTCAAATCATGCGGCGAAGGACCTGTTCCGATTGGCTATGCTAGTGAATGGAATTGATTTCAATTCGAAGCCGGGCGCGATCGTATCGTCGGTGCACACCGACGAAGATATCGCTGCCACCGCAGATGCGGTGACCGCTTCGATTGCCATGCTTCGCGAAGAGGGACACGTATAAATTGCTGGTTGATAGATTATTTAAAAAGTTACTATCTATCCTACCTCTTACCACTCCGGCCAGTGTTTTGTTGAAAGACCTAAGCTAAAAGGAGAAATTCATGCGCTTAATGGCGTGCTCCGGTATGATCGGCTACGGTTTTTCGGAGGTGGGATTCCGGCGTGGACTTGAGATGGGCGTTCGGATGATAGGCTGCGATGCAGGCTCTATGGATCCTGGGCCTTACTACTTGGGAACGGCAACGCCGTTTGTATCCGAGACGGCAACGCGGCGTGACCTGGGCTTAATGTTGCGGGGCGCGCGGGAATTTGATGTTCCCATGATAATTGGCTCGGCCGGGGGAGGGGGAAGTGATGAGCAGTTGGCATGGACCGCCAGTCTTGTTGAAGACCTTGCGCGGCAGCACGGATTGTCATTCACGATGGCGATCATTAAG
>MDTD01044478.1_pt1 | contig 16104 bp, 15 predicted proteins | sample 811221 | NCBI WGS metagenome assembly MDTD01 (sample SAMN05326646, study PRJNA326480) | marine metagenome | isolation source: seawater | place: Pacific Ocean: South West | collected 2011 | reverse complement strand
GCTCTGCTAAATGTTGGGGAAAAAATAGTTACGGACAATTAGGGGATAATTCAACTATCAACAGCAAAGTACCCGTGACTGTTGTTAGCCTCAATGACGTAACAACTGTCAGTGCTGGATATTATCACGCTTGTGCTGTGTTAAATAATGGCTCTGCTAAATGTTGGGGAAAAAACGATTTTGGACAATTAGGGGATAATTCAACTATCAACAGCAAAGTACCCGTGACGGTCGTTGATCTCAATAATGTGATAGACATCAGTTTAGATGGTAATCACACTTGCGCTGTTTCAAGTAATGGCTCTGCTAAATGTTGGGGACAAAACGATTCTGGACAATTAGGGGATAATTCAACTATCAACAGCAAAGTACCCGTGACGGTCGTTGGTCTCAATAATGTTAAAGATATTGGTGTTGGATGGAAACATTCTTGTGCTGCGTTAGATAATGGCTCCGCAAAATGTTGGGGAAAAAACGATTTTGGACAGTTGGGGGTTAATTCAACTATCAATAGCAAAGTACCTGTAAGTGTTTTAAATCTTTCAAACGTTAAATTGCCATAAGCATCATTATCCACAGTTGGCTGAATTCGATAACTCATTTACAAGAGTGTTGATTGTTTCAGAGCATAACCTTTATGAAAGGATGTTAATCTTTTCTTTGTTGATAAAATTTAAAAACACTCATAAATTTTTCTGTCTCTCCAATACTGCGCATATTTATCCGAAAACATTTTTCGAGAGGAGGCCGCATGGGCCTCACCAAAATTCCCTGATCTTTTAGGTAATTCACTGCCAACCCAGCACCGTCTTTTGGTTCCACTAACATAAAGTTTGCCTCTCCCGGATAAAATTTAATCTCATTCTCTTGGAAAAAGTTTTCTAAAGTAGGTTTCACTTCCTTCATCAAATGCCGCACTAACTCCTTCCAAGGCTGAGGATCCTGCAATAACGCTCTAGCTGCTACAATTGCAGCCATATTGACATCATAGGGCCCACGTATTTTCAACAATTCGTTAATAAATTCCTCTTTAGCCACAACGTATCCCAGCCGTAAAGCAGGAATGGCAAAAGCCTTTGAAAAGGTGCGCAGCACAACCAAGTTAGGATACTGATTCAGAAGATGCAGGCAGGTCTGGCCGGTGAATTCGTAGTATGCTTCATCGACCAGTACTGCACAATCAGGGAACTCCTTTAACAGGGCTTCGACTTGCTCTAGGGGAGCTGAGGTGCCTGTTGGGTTATTTGGATTGATCACCACGATAACACGGGTATTAGGATTGACCGCCTGCCGAACTTTCTCATAAGGGAAAGCAAAGTCTGCTGGGTAGGGTGCTCCGATGAAATCTGCGCCAATCGTATCCACTGTCTGCTTAAACATCGTAAAGCCCGGTATTGCTATCACCAAGTTGGTTCCCGGGTCCAGCATGCTTCGCAGAATGACATCAATTCCCTGGTCTGAGCCATTGGTCAACAGTAATTGAGCTGCTGTAACCCCAACATACTGTCCTAATTCCTCACAAAAACTACCATAGTGAGGGTAAACATGAAGATTCCCCTCCACCAGATAATCCTGCAGGGCTCTTCCAACTGAAGGAGGAGGAGGCTCTGGGGACTCATTGAAGTCCATCAACAAGTATTCTTTGGGATTTCGACCCTCTAATGGAGGCTTGTATATCCCCATGTTGGCAATGGCAGAACGAATGCGCATCTAAATTTCCTTCAAAAAATTGGGCCGGTTTGTGCTTGCAAATCAAAGTAACCTTAGCATAGATTGTTAGATTCTAAACTGTTGAAAATTCTTTTCTTCCTGCTTTGGCAGAACGTGAAAATCCATCGCTTATTCCCGCTGTTTGCCTGCTTCCATTTCCTCTCTGTGCCCGGATTGATGGCCTACCAACCAGATTGGATCGATGTCGTGGACCAGTTTCAGGACAAGATCAAGTGGGAGCGCGCCAGTTATGAGGTGGAGGTCCAGGTCTTTGATCCCTTTCGGCAATTGGGAAACGGGGAACAATTAGAGATCCCCCATCTAGCCTACAAACAGTTGGTACACTGGAAGAACGACGAGTATCTGACCGTGGAGACCATGAATTTAGAGGGAGTAATGCTCCACTATTTCTATGAAGTTGAAGGAACTCGAGTCAATGAAAACATTGCGAAAAATCGGAGATTTAAATGGATGGACCTGAGACCCTACTACATTTTCTTCTTCAGCCATGATCTGGAGCATTTTCGAACCGCGCTCAAGGAATTGGAGATACCTGCTAACACCCACACGATGTACCTGGCGCCGGATGGAAACGTCTACCACCGCTTTGGACACCCAGAGCATGGGCCACACCTGTTGATGAATACAGCTGCCAACAGAATTGAGTCCATCAATTTTCCAATCAATGTTCCAGACGGATCCTCTCAGTTACTAACCATCCGCTTCAAAAATTTTAAAGAGGTGGGCTATCGTAGCAAAAAGATCAAGTATCCGATGGTCACTGAATTCTTCTTAGCTGATCGGCTTTTTCAGCGGAAGAACATCAAAAATTTGAAAGAACTCTCTCGGCTACCCTGGCGTCGATTAAAGCAATTGGCGGAAGACTACAGACCCAAACTCTATGGTTCGATGAACCTGAACTATCGCAACTGATCATGAAAAAACTTTTTTGGCTTTTGATCTCCTGCATTCTTGGAATTTCCTCGCTTAACGCAAACCCTGTGATCGTTGATGGGATCTACCTGATCGTCAATCAACAGATTTTTACCTTCAGTGAGGCTGAAGAAGCCATGAACGCCCTGCGCCAGCAAGTTCTCCAGGAGGGTCGAACGTTGGATGAAGCAGAGATTGTCAAGCGTGTGGAGCAACGACTGATTGCAGAGCTGCTACTGCGTTCACGCGCAAAAACCCTAAAGATTAAGGCCTCTAGCGATGAAGTTCAGGAACGGGTCGGCCTGTTACGCGAACAAAACCCACAATTGCGAAACGTCAAAGACAAGATTTTACAGGATCAGATTGCGGATGATTTCCGACGCCAACGACTACTTGCTCGTGAAGTTGACTCCAAAGTGCGGGTTGGTGAAGAAGAGATTGCCAAGCTTTGCAAGGTGCAAACGGTAAAGTTGCGTCAGATTGAGCTCGCACAAATTCTGCTCCGTGGCGAGGAAATTTCTGAAAGAATTAACATCATCCAGGATCAATTTGCGCAGGGGATGGCTTTTGAGGAGATGGCCAGGGCTCTTTCTGATGATCCTGCAGCTGAAAGAAACGGTGGAAGGCTGGGCCTGTTCCGCAAAGGAGAACTGTTGCCTGAGATTGAGAATGTGGCGTTTAAGCTGAAAGTTGGACAGTTGAGTGATCCGCTAGAGACTGAATTTGGAACACACCTGTTAGTGGTTCAATCGGAGGCTCTTCCCAATGCGTTAAAATGCAGTGCCCTGAACGAATCACAGCGCAAGAAGTTCGAAGAAGAAGCCTTTCAGGAAGTTCGACAACAGGCTATTGAAAACTATATTGCCGAACTACGTGAGAAGGCCCAGATTACAGTGAATCCCTTTCCCAAGGGCTGGAATGGCTGATGTGTTTAACACTGATTATGCCGAAGGGCTGGTCTTACCAATGGAGGATGAGTCAAAGATTCGTTGGGATTGGTTGGAGACTTTTCGCTACGAGGGACCTCGACAGCGTATCTGCTACGAACTCAAGGAATTTGCAGCTGTCTGCCCGTTTTCTGGCCTACCGGATACGGGAATTGTTTTGGTAGAGTACATCCCCAGGCAAAAACTGGTCGAGCTGAAATCGCTGAAATATTACTTTATCAGCTTTCGTAATGTAGGGATCTTTCAGGAAGCAGTGACCGCCAGAATTTTTAGGGATCTTTTTAAATTATTAGATCCAGAGTGGCTTCAAATCAGAACGATCTACGCCACTCGCGGAGGAATTGACACGACCTGTACTGTCGATTCAAAGGATCAAGATTCAGCCTGAAATGGATTAGAGCTTAGCGCTGAGTTCCTTGATTTCGTGGTTAAGGATTCGGTCGTTTTCGCTGTAGTCCATCGGTGCCTCCACCAGATGAACTCCCCCTGCCTGGTAGCATCGCTCTAGTAGCGGAGCCAGTCCCTCAGCACTTGCCACCCGATGCCCATGGGCCCCATAACTCTGAGCGTACTTGACGAAATCAGGATTGCCGAAATCCAGGCCCCAATTCGGGAAGTTCATGTTGGACTGTTTCCACTTGATCATCCCATACGCATTATCCCTCAGAATTAGAACAATCAAGTTGAGTTTCAAGCGAACTGCGGTCTCCATCTCAGCAGAGTTCATGAGAAATCCTCCATCACCACAAATTGCCATAACTCTTCTTTCAGGAAAGACAACCTGCGCTGCCAGCGCTGATGGCAATCCCGCTCCCATCGTTGCCAAGGCGTTATCAAGCAATACTGTATTGGACAAATGTGCTCGGTAGTTTCGGGCAAACCAAATCTTGTAGACTCCGTTATCCAAGGCAATGATTCCATCATCAGGCATCACCTTGCGGATATCAGCCACCAAGCGCTGCGGGTAGATTGGAAACCTTGGATCATCTGCTCCTTCCAACAAGTGGGCTTCCACTCGTTCCCGAATCTGCAAGAAATATTTGAAATCCCATTGCTCTTGTGCTGTCAGAGCTTGCATGATTTGCCAGACACTGTTTGCAATATCTCCGACTACCTCTACTTGAGGGAAGTAAACAGGATCCACTTCAGCTGTACGGAAATTGACATGAATAACCGTTCGACCGTCGTCAACATGCATGAAGAAAGGTGGCTTCTCCACTACATCATGTCCAACATTGAGAATCAGGTCGGAATGTGCAATGGCGCGATGTAGGAAATCACCATCTGATAGGGCAGCGTTTCCCAAAAAAAGTGGATCTCGTTCATCCAGGACACCCTTGCCCATTTGTGTGCTGAAGAAGGGGATTTGAAATTCATCTACAAAATCACGAAGCATTTTAGCGGTTTGCTTACGATTTGCTCCAGCGCCAATCAACAGTAGTGGGTGTTTGGCCTTCTGAAGTGCTTCCACTGCCTGGTGAATTGATTTCTGCTCGGCAATGGGCCTGCGAACATGCCGTGTGGGCAGAAGATCTGCATCTGTTTCATCACGGGCGATGTCTTCGGGAAGTTCAAGGTGAGTTGCGCCAGGGCGTTCTTCTTCCGCAAGGCGGAAAGCCTCGTGAACACGTGAAGGGATATTATCTCCTCCGACAATCTGCTGAGTATACTTTGTCAGAGGCTTCATCATCTCGACTACGTCGACGATCTGAAACTTTCCCTGTTTACTTGACTTGATTGGTTTTTGGCCAGTGATCATTAGCATAGGCAGCGCACCCAACTGGCCATACGCGGCTGCAGTCACAAAATTAGTTGCACCGGGACCAAGCGTTGACAAACATACACCAGCTCTTCCAGTCAGGCGGCCGTAGGTGGCTGCCATGAATCCCGCGGCTTGTTCGTGCCGCGTAAGGATCAACTGAATTTTCGAGTTCCTCAAGGAGTCTAGAAGATCTAGGTTTTCTTCTCCAGGGATCCCAAAAATATATTCCACACCTTCTGCTTCAAGAGCATTGACGAATAAATCAGATGCTTTCATAGTGACTATCCTGTAACATTCTCATTAAATCCGCCTGTCTTAGTATGGCAATGGCGCTAACTTAGGTTATAGGCAAAGAAAGTAAAGTTTTTACCAGAATTCATCAAACTTGATCTCAGAAAAGAATTTTAATGAGCGAAGCAGAAGAAAAAGGGAAACAGGGTGTCTATGTCTACGCTAATTTGATCGACGCCAATCGGGACGGGAAAATTGATATGATCTCTTTCGTGGACCCGAATGGTAGGGCGGTTGCTTTGGCAGTTGATAATGACCACACTGGCCTAGCGAACAACATCCATGTTTTCCAGGATGTCACAGGGGATGGGAAACTCGATGGGGAGGATGTTAGATTGATTCGTAAACTAACTCACGAACTCTATCGGCGTACAGACTTGGTTGAGGGACAGCTTGAGTTGTTTGTGGAAGAAGCTGCTTACGGCTAAGCCTCACAATAACTGGTCCTTGTCTTGTTTGTTGTTTAGTGCTGTCGGCTGGGTACTTAGATTGGTATTGAACAGTTCTAACATCGCTGATTTGAAGCGTTCGAATTCGTTGGAAGCTTTACTACCTGGCTTCTCTGGCAATTCCAATGTGTAGATTGGAATTTTCCATTCATCACCAAATCTCCCCAAACTCCCTGGAAAAGTTCGATAATCACGAAAACGTGTCCCACTCTGTTCAGCAAAACTCTTTGCTTGAAACCACGCACGCTTTCTCACAGCCAACAATTCTTTATCTCCCTCCCTCTTGTCCATATAATCTAAATCTATGAAATCCAATGGAGAATGTAGGGAAACGATTTTATCAGGTTTGTATTTGAGGATTAGGCTTACAAGGAATTGATTTTCCTTTTCCGAACCAGCTGCCTTCCCGGGATTGTAGCGTGGATTTTGTTGATAGGACCACTTCCACTGCCTATGCGCCAAAGTAGCCCAATCTTTTGTTGGCAAATTACGATTTAAATCTACTCCATTTGCATTCGTTCGCGTTCTGGGATGACTAAAAAATCCATCTGGGTTGAGCAGGGGTATTAAAACAAGCCTTTGCTGAATCAATTCTGGGTTTGATCGCAACAATTCCATGAAGCGGAAACAATGATAAGTCGTTTTTTCGTCAGAGTGAACTGAACACACCAAAAAGGTTGTGTGTGTGGAGCTTTCCTCTCCAAAAACTTTGTAGATCAGAGGTTGTCCCTTCTCTGAATACCAGTTGGACTGCCAGTCATCAGAGTTACAACTTATATCTTTCCAGCCCAGTTTTTTTAACTCTTTATCTACCTTTGCACAGAACTGGCTTAAGGAGACATTTTTTACTTCTTCGACCTCCAAAGCTGGCCTGGCATAATCCAAAGAAATCCACCCAAATTTTCCAAACTCATATTCAATCTTTGCCCAATCCTCTTTTTCTTGAGTGATCTCAAACTGTTGGCCCTCATAAACTTTACCAAGCTTTTTCCCCCAAACCCCATCTCGAACATTCAATCGATCAGCCTTAATAACAATTTGTTCTGAAGCAAAGACGCTTTTCAAACTAATGAATATTAAAAAAGGGATCAAAAACGTCAAAAATTTTCGCACAGTAGCTTATCCGATTTGCAATTTTTAATTGCAAGAATCCAAAGAGAGAAGGGGCAGCACCTCGCCCAAGAAATGAAAAGAACCCGTTATAACCCAAGGAATCGTCCCAGTTGCAGAAGCCCACCGCAAAGCATTCAGACTACTACTCAACAATTTGACAGAATTACCAGAGAAATCGAGATATTCAAGCATTTCAGAAGGATCTGCAGCCCTTTTGGAACTATATTGAACAAGTCCAACTTGCTGTGCCCTTTGGGCAAGTTTTTGAAGAGAATCGCGAGCTTCAATGGTCATCTTGTCTTTGGCTATTCCTAACAAGAGCCCATAGCAGGAAATTTGCCACTCTGAGAGCGTAGTTATTAATGAATCAATGGCATCAACATTATGTGCCCCATCAAGAATCAGTTCCGATAAAATATGTTCTGAACTTTCATTCTGCACTTTGACTTCATAATGCCGGCTTTTACGACCGATCAGGGTAAATTCTAAAGCTAAATCTATTCGTTTTTGTATGCGTTTTGGCGATTTGGTAGGTAGCAGAATCTCTACAGCTTTTAGTGCCAATTCTCTGGAGACATCTGAGATTTTAGCTTCTTTGGGTGCTGCTAAGCGTTGTCCTTCGTGATCAACAAGATAGCGAGGAGTTTCATCTATCCAATGGGTGGGTATTTCTTGCAACCGAGTTTGATGCTCAAGCCATTCCCTGACAATCTTTGTTTGTTGGGACACCAAGAGCGGTAAACCTTTTCGAGCAATACCCAATTTTTCAGCAGCAATTTCAAGGATGCTGTTGCCAAGAATTTTTTGGTGATCTAGGCCAATTTTTGTAAGAATTGCGAGTTTTTTGGGAGCAACATTTGTCGAATCCGCCTTGCCTCCCAATCCAGTTTCTAAAACAACCCAATCACATTGGGTTGTTGCAAAAACTTTAAAGGCGATTGCCGTTATTAAGTCAAAGAATGAAATGTGGGGGCATTGAGAATATCTGGAAATTTCTAAAATTCTCTCCGATGCATCCACAAATTGTTGTTTTTCAACACACTGGCCATCAATTTGTACGCGCTCTCGAAGATCTACCAGATGAGGTGAGGTGTAGCATCCCGTCCTAAAACCTTCCTGTTTCAGGAGAGCTGCAAGGAGGAGTGCGGTGAAGCCCTTGCCGTTTGTACCCGCAATATGAACAATTTTAGGGGATTTTTCAGGATTGCCGAGCTGGTTCAGCAGGAAGCGAACACCCTCCAGTTTGCTCAGATCTCTGGATCGGGCGGAAAGCTCGTAATTAGCCTCGTCCTCTAATTGCTGTATGATTCCGTCGTAGTGACTGACCAACCTCAATCACTCGATTTGTTTTCGACTAGTTTGGGGTTCTTCTTCTTTTAGGAATCTGAAAAATGGCTGATCAGAACTGAGTAACAAGGTGGTGTCCTCACGAAGTGAATGACGATAGGCATCATGAGATCGCTGAAACTCAAAAAAATCAGAGTCTAATTGATAGGCGCTAGCATAGATCTCAGTAGCAGACGCATCAGCAGTACCTTTTAATTCTTCAGCAATTTTATTGGCTTCAGCCAAAATTTTTACTCTATCTCTGTCGGCAGCTGAACGAATTTCTAAGGAACGCTCTTCACCTTCAGAACGATATAGTTTTGCCTGCCTCCTTCGCTCAGCTTCCATTCTTCCGTAAACTGCTAAACTATTAGCTTCAGGTAAATCTGCTCGTTTTATTCTCACATCGGCAACCTCGATTCCGAAACTTTCCGCAGCTTTACGAGAGTTAGTAGTAATTGTCTCTCGTATATCCCGGCGGTTACCAGACACAATTTCTACAAGGGTGTGTTTACCTAATATCTCCCTTGTTTGAGAATAGATGATATCATCCAATCTTGATTGAGCACCGGCTAGGCTTCGAACGGTTTCATAAAATTTTAATGGATCTGAAACTTTCCATTTTGAGTAAGCATCCACAATCATTTCTTTTTTGTCTTCAGTGAATACTGACCCTGGATCGGAATCATTTGATAGCAGTCGATTATCCACATAAAAAACTTTTGTAAGGAAAGGCATTTTGAATTTTAGACCAGGCTCCATGTGAACAGTAACTGGATCACCCAAACGTATTTCCACAGCAAATTGAGTACGATCTACGATGAACGTTGAAAGGTAGACTATGCCAACCAAGGCGGCCCCGGCTATTAGCATTAAATTGATTGAAAATGATCTCATATGAAAACTCTCATTTATTCGTTGTTTGGTTGAAAATTGAATTTATTATTAACTATTTTCCAGATCTGCCCTCTGGCAGTCAAGCAAAAGCCGGAATTCTTTTCATGTTCCTAGGCCTTTGGAGGGTTCTCTATGATCTTTATTTTAAGACTTTCTCCGCAATACTTGCAGAAATCAACATCCATATCATGTCCATCCTGACCACAAGCCTGGCAAGCCCTTGTCAACTTTTGCTCTTGCCTACGTTGCATAGCCGATAATTGTACCGTAACGATCCCAGTAGGCACAGCCAACATGCTATAACTCAAGATCATTACAATTGCAGCGACGAACTGCCCAAATCCTGTCTGGGGAGCTATATCACCGTAACCCACAGTTTACAGAGTCACAATTGCCCAGTAAATACTGCGTGGAATACCCGTAAAGCCAGCTTTCTCTCCTTCTACAACGTACATCAAGGCTCCGAGGAAAGTTACGGCAATTAGGATGGAAAATAAAAAAGCCATAATCCGAGCCTGACTAGCTTGCAGCGCCTTTAACAACATTGTCCATTCGCGTAGGTAGTCAAGAAACTCGAAAATACGTAAAATTCGAATGATTCTGAAGACTCGAATGACCAAAAGGTATTGGAATCCCGGGAATAAGATACTAATCAAGCTTGGGAGTATAGCTAGAAGATCGACAAGGCCAAAAAAAACTCAGTGCGTAGCGCCATGGTCGAAGTGTAGCAACAAGACGCAGGACATACTCAATTGCAAAAACAATCGTAAAAAACCACTCGAGATTATGTAGAACCTCACCATACTCGATTCGAACGGCTGCAATACTGTCCATCATGACTGTAGCCACGCTGAGTGCGATCAGAATCATCAGAATGATATCAAATATTTTTCCGGTCTTGGTCTCAGCTTCAAAAATCAAGCGATGCAGTCTTGCACGCCAGGGTGTGGTAGGTACCGTCGAAACTTTTTTTCTGCTTCTCATCCCAAGCAGCCCTTAACTCACATGTTGGAGTGATGAGTTTTTGGAAAAGTATGTCTTGAGATAAACTCGGATAACCGTCAGGGCTGCAGGGGTGACCCCGCTGATGCGACTTGCCTGACCAAGGGTAGCGGGTTGATGCTTGCTTAAAAGTTCTTGGACTTCTTTGGAGAGGCCAGGAATATTTTTCATATCTAGTTGACTAGGGATTTGAATGCGATCCATTTCTCGCATTTGTCGAAGTTCTTGTTCTTGGCGCTGCAAATAACCTTCGTACTTGATCTGTATTTCAACCTGTTCACGGACTTCCTCTGGGAATTCCTGCAAAGCAACCTTTCCCATTATGACTGATTGCTCAGAGAGCACCTGCATCCAATGACCCGGGCGACGTATCAGTTCCGCCAAACTACTCGCCTGTTTCAATTCAGCCTGATTCATCTGTTTCAGTACCTCCTGAATTTCCTTAACCGGAGTGATTTTCACCTGCTCTAATGTTTTTTTGAGAGCAAAGATTTTACACTGTTTGTTAAGGAATTGCTTATAACACTCATCATCTAATAGTCCTAGTTGGTGTCCTTTCTCACACAGCCGAAGATCCGCATTATCCTCTCGCAATTGGAGCCTATGCTCGGCTCTCGAGGTAAACATTCTATAGGGTTCAGTCACTCCTTTAGTTATCAAATCATCAACCAAAACCCCCATATAGGCTTCATCTCTTTGTAGTACAAAAGGCTCTCTGCCCTGAATTTTCAAGGCTGCATTCACTCCAGCCAAAAGACCTTGTGCCGCTGCCTCCTCATAGCCGGTAGTCCCGTTGATTTGACCAGCTAAAAAAAGACCCCGTACTTTTTTTAGTTCGAGGGTTGCTCTCAGTTCTGTTGGCTGAACAAAATCATATTCGATCGCATAGCCCGCCTGAAGCATCTCTACATTTTCAAGCCCAGGAATTGTCCGATAGAATGCTTGCTGCACGTCCTCAGGTAGGCTTGTGGAGAGACCATTTGGATAGATTTCAAAATTATCAGATCCAATTCCAGTTGGTTCCAGAAAGACTTGGTGTCTGTCTTTCTGAGCAAACTTGACAATCTTATCTTCAATTGAAGGACAATACCTTGGTCCGATTCCCTTAATCGCACCTCCGTAAAGAGCAGAACGATGAAGAGTGTCCTTTATAATTTTATGAGTTGCTTCGTTGGTATACACAATATGGCAAGGTACTTGGGGCAGGGGCGTTTCTGTCCCCCAAAACGAAAATTTTCGGATAGGATCATCACCCAACTGTTCTGGTATACCTCCCCAATTGATCGTTCTTTTATCGAGCCGAGCTGGTGTACCTGTCTTCAGACGGCCTAATTCAAGTTTACAATTAGCCAAAGCCAAAGATAATTTCAGCGATGGTAGTTCATCGATTCTACCAGCCTGGATCCGGTTTTCACCTCGATGGATCAAGCCATTCAAGAAAGTTCCTGTGGTAATTACAACAGAACTCGCCAAAAATTCTCCAGCGTTTGTTCGAACCCCCTGGAGGATACCATTCTCAATAACAAGTTCCTCTACCATTGCTTTGACGATCCAAAGATTAGGCTGTCCTTTCAAGATCATCTGCATCAAACTTCTGTACTCATACATTTCTGACTGACATCGAGTTCCACGAGTCGCTGGACCTCGTGAGCTGTTCAACACTCGAAACTGAATTCCTGACTGGTCTGCAACTTTGCCCATCTCCCCACCCAGTGCGTCAATTTCTTTGACTAAATGCCCTTTCCCAATTCCACCAATTGCTGGGTTACATGACATTTGGGCAATCTTTTCAGTATCTATGGTGAGCAGGATCGTCTTGCAACCAAGCCGTGCCGAAGCCAGTGCGGCTTCACATCCTGCATGTCCACCACCAATGACAATGACTTCTGCGATTTGCAAAGCGGCCATAATTGTAGCCCCCAGTGGAATTTCTACAAAATAATTAAATAATCTGAAAATTATCAGGATTTTTCTGGAAGATCCAGCCCAGTGAGTCTTGACTGGTCAACGGAAGACTGAAGAGGTTTTAGCTACGAGATGTACTACTCAGAACAGAACGCAATTCATGAGGCTGAACATAATTTAACTGCCGCAGAATCTGACCTAATAAGAGGGGAAATTTCTTTTGTAAAACCAGGGCTATTTGCAATTGTTCTTGGCTGAGAAGCCCCTTCTGGCGAAGTTGAACACCCAACTGTGAGTATTGAGTGATAAGTAGGAGATCAGGGTCAAAAATTCTCTTGGTTCTCTCCCAGAGGCTCAAATGAGCTATCCGTAATCTAAACAAAATTTTGCCCCGCAAAGACTCATCAATTTTCTCAATTTGTTGAATTGCGATGGCTGCAATTTCCAGATCACTCTCACAAGCAACTGACAGTAGGATTGGGACAACTTTTTTACGAGGGCCAATATGCATTGCTGAAATAATTGCCTTACGAATACTTGGCATGGTTGGTTGTTTAGCTATAGCCAATAGTTCTATGGTAAGTGCTGACTCTTTCTTTAGAAAGAGTGCTATCGCAGCCACTTGTCGAACATGAGAATTGTCGGATTCACACAGCAACTGTTGGAGATCTGGTGTATCCAATTCAAGAGTTTGTGGGTCAATCGGTTGTTCTTTGTCCAACAACTGATTTTTCTTTCGTAATTTCGAATGCTGGTCATCAGACCCTTTCTCACGGGGCGACTGATCAACAATTGCGCGAAGTTCTTTATAGGCCTCCGTAACAGCATTGAACTTGAGAGAATTAGCTGCTCCAACAGCTGAATCGGGGTGGTAACGTAGAACAGCTTGTCGGTAAGCTTGTTTCAGTTCCTGATGAGTGACATCCGGTCTGACACCAAGTTCTGCATAGGGACTAAAGGTGGGATTCATTCAATTCCATTGAGGGAGTTACTCCATGCGATCCTCATTTCTCATAAGGACCAACTGCAAAGAGCATGCACTCAAAGTAATTCAAAATTTCATAATCCGAAATTATTAATTAAGTAACTAAATTTAAATGTTAATTTTTTATTTTAATTTTCTGAACCCCCATCCTGATTAAGATTTTATCAAGATACTCTCTACAGAGCTGGAAGGGTATCGGTGGGATTTTTTTCGAGTAGTTGCTGATCGTGAAAGTAACGAACAGTCGTATTTGCGGAGGCGTGCCGAGCATATGCTTGAACTTTTTGGAGGGGCTCTCCCAGTTCAAGTGCAAGTGTAATGGCGGTATGCCGGAGATAGTGTGTAGAAATTTTTATACCGATAGCGTTTCCAAGGCGACGGATAGCTTCATTTATGGCCTTGCCAGTCATTTGGTTGCCCATGCTGCGCTGTCCCAAGGAGGGGAACACCCATGGTGTACTCAAACCAGCTAACTGTAGGTCACCTCTCCAGACTATCAATTCTTGATAAAGCTCTTCTCTGATTTTTAGTTTTTGTGGGACACCACTCTTCGTTTCCTCAAGGATAGCTATCCAGAATCGACCATCCTGACGTATGTTTTCCCAGTTTAGTACGGAGGCTTCGCTTCTTCGTGCTGCAGTGAAATATAGAAATTTTAGCAACAATTTATTCCTGTGACGGAGCAAAGTCTCCACTCGCTCGTCGTAGGCTATGTTCTCATTTGCATCAAGCATTTGCTGAAGCTGATTAATTCGCAAAGCGCCCTTATTGCTGAGTTGGGAGACTTTCTCGTTGCGGATAAGAGAGGACTTGAATGGATTTTGTTGAATATATCCACACTCTGCAAGGACACGACAGATCTTTTTCAGAGCGCTCATAGCTTGGTTGATGCTTGCTGATTTTTTTCCGCTCAATCTAAGATGCTCCTTGTATTCCAGCATTTTGAGACTATCGAGATGTTCTAGGTCTTGAGTGGAATGCAGATCAGCCCATTTCTGGAAGTCTTTTAGAGCTCGCTCATAAGCCCGTCTTGTATTCACGGCATAATTGCCAAAAACCAATTCTAAAGCTCTCTGAGGCGGGAGACTACGAGGAAGATTTTGGGGCAAGTTGACGGTTGTGAGGGCAGTCATGAACTCAACTGAAAGTTATAATCTTGATAAGTTCTCTGAAGGAACCATCGCACCCCAGGTGCCTGAAACAAATTTTCTGCAGGAAGACATAACACTTGGCATTTTGTTGTAGTTTTTTCTTTCCAAAAAAATGAGTTACCTAAAATGTTTGACAATCCAAGCACTGATTTATCAGTAACTTTCAGAGTTTTGTTGCCTGCCAAAAATTGAACTTCACCAGATTCAATGACACCCAAAGCATTATCCGGAATGAGAACTGGCTGATTTTTTTTGAAGCTTATTGGTTCAGATTTTTTTAGAAGTGACTGCAGTTGGTCATTACACAGTCCATACTGAAGCATCGGGAATGTTCTAAGATAGTCACAGCTATTAAGTAACGAAATTCTCTTCTTCAATAATTTATGCACTTTCAGCAAGTTCTTGTATGGATTTTTAGGGATCGGTAAATAGCAAACTGGACCAACGGCAACAATCTTCTGTGATAATGGTAAATCCGCCAGTGCATTCGCCTCCCCAAGTAATGTCCCTACTGGGTAGAACATTCCGTCTTGCTCAACCTGCCCTGTTAAAAGTAGTGGTATATATTCAACCTCATGAGCCTGAAAAAGTAATTTTTGTCCCCTTGTAATTTCTGCTGTTGGGTACTTCATTAGTTTTTTCAGTTCCCCTTTGCTCAGTGTTGGAAAAAGTTCTTGAAGCCACTGCAGTGCTTTATCCTTCAAAAATTTTTCCTTACTCATTGGCACTCTGAGGTCAGACGACCCAAACTTCACAGTACACGCAGATTCGATTATTTTAAGTTCGTCTTGCGAAAAAGGTGAGGAAGAATGTGCTAAAATAATTTTTCTTGATTTATCATCTGCAAAATCTTTCACCTCACCATGAATCATGCCCCCACCAGCGTCGATTTTTTTGACATCAGTAGTTTGTAGATAGTTATCAAATATCTTTTTATAGAAATTTTCACTGATGTGATATTTTGATTCAGGGTTTTTCATCCCACTCAATACTGCACTTGAAATGATGTCGGCTAGATGTGCATATGTTTGAGTTTTCACACCATCTTCGTATCTAAAGAAGAAAATATTAGTGTCTACTGGATGAGGCGAGAAACATGGCTTGACTTGAACAAATTTTGAAATGCTACTCCATTCGTCCAATTCAAGATCTTTGAAATCAAAATACTTTTCAATTTCCTGGGTGGGTAACCCGATCAGTGCCGACAGTTTCTGAAAAGTTGAATGACGGACCAATTTGGACGAATAATATCTTATCTTACGCCCAGAAAGAATTAAATTTGTCAACCCAGCAAAATGATCATCGTGTGAATGAGTATGAAAAATACCAGCTATTTCACTTAAGCTAATCCCTAACACTTCAAGAGTGTAGTGTAAGTTCGGACCAGCATCGATGAGATAAGGTTCTCCTTCAATCATTAGTAAACTTGCCATACATGGTCGAAAGCGATCCCAACCATCTCCCTCCCCAGTATGCCAAACGGCAAACCGGTCTCTTGGTAACCATTGGTCTGAAAGTTTGTACGGAGCCGGATAAGTCTCCGCATTTTGAAGCCTCAGATCTACGTCAATGCATTCCAGCCCCATTTTGAATTGATACTGATTCACTCCTTTACGACTTACCAATAAGTCAT